>Ga0163147_10000008_pt1:0-220000 | contig 247768 bp, 199 predicted proteins | sample OliLakLV19MP6G1_FD_148597 | JGI IMG/M metagenome (GOLD analysis project Ga0163147, IMG submission 148597) | Freshwater microbial mat bacterial communities from Lake Vanda, McMurdo Dry Valleys, Antarctica- Oligotrophic Lake LV.19.MP6.G1 | ecosystem: Environmental > Aquatic >... | reverse complement strand
TAATAAATTTTAAATGCAACTTGTTAAAACCTTTGGCAGCGCCGTACACGGTGTTGATGCCTTCACTGTCACCATAGAAGTAAATGTAACTAATGGTGGTGGAAATTCAGAAATTAAATATTTTATGGTGGGCTTACCCGACAATGCCGTACGCGAAAGTTGGCATCGGGTAGAAACTGCACTTAAACACAACGACTATCATATGCCCCGAACTAGGATAGTTGTAAATCTTTCTCCGGCTGACATAAAAAAGGAGGGTACCAGTTATGATCTTCCAATAGCGATTGGAGTTCTTGCTTCGTCGGAGCAGATACCCTTAGATAAATTAAATGATTATATCATTATGGGTGAGTTATCGCTTGATGGAACAATTAAACCAATAAAGGGAGCTTTGCCCATTTCTATTCAGGCGCGCAAAGAAGGGTATAAAGGATTTATTCTTCCTAAACAAAATGCGCGCGAAGCAGCAATCGTCAGTGACCTTAAAGTGTACGGTGTTGAACATATTGATGAAGTGGTAAAATTTTTATGTGATGAAACAGAATTGGATGAAGTGGTGGTAAATACCAGAGAAGAATTTTTTAATCAATTGGGTTCTAGTGAAATTGATTTCTGCGATGTAAAAGGGCAGGAAAATATTAAACGCGCTTTGGAAATTGCCGCAGCCGGAGGACATAATGCAATTTTAATTGGTCCGCCCGGTGCAGGAAAAACAATGCTAGCAAAACGACTTCCGGGAATATTGCCACCGTTAAGTTTATATGAGGCTTTGGAAACAACTAAAATTCATTCTGTTGCAGGAAAATTGCCGGTAAATTCTTCGTTGATGTACTTCCGCCCATTTAGAAACCCACACCATACTGTGAGTGATGTTGCTCTTGTTGGAGGTGGAACTAATGCGCAACCCGGAGAAATATCTTTTGCACATAATGGCGTTTTATTTCTAGATGAACTTCCCGAATTTAAACGCAATGTTTTGGAAGTTCTGCGTCAGCCTATGGAGGATAGAAAGGTTATGATCTCGCGAGCGCGTTTTTCGGTGGAGTATCCGGCAAATTTTATGTTGCTGGCGGCTATGAATCCATGTCCTTGCGGATATTATAATCATCCGGATAAGGAATGTGTTTGCGGACCGGGTGTAGTTCAGAAATATCTGAATAAAATTTCGGGGCCTTTATTAGATAGAATTGATTTGCACGTTGAAGTTACTCCCGTGAATATTCGCGAACTTTCGGGAAGTGCAGAAGGCGAAAGAAGTGAAAAGATCAGGGAAAGAGTAATTGCGGCGAGAAAAATTCAGGAAGTTCGTTTTACGGAAGGAATTATTCACAGTAACGCACAAATGAGTTCGAAGCAGGTAAAAGAATTATGTATCATAACAACAGCCGGTCAAACGCTTTTAAATAAAGCCATGGATAAATTAGGACTAAGTGCCAGAGCCTACGACAGGATATTAAAAGTGAGCAGAACCATTGCTGATCTTTCAGGCTCCAACGATATTTTGGTAGAGCATTTAGCAGAAGCAATTCAATACCGGAGTTTGGATAGGGAAACCTGGGCGGTGTGAATGAGAGTAGATAATTATGGATACAATCAACATTTTTCGGTGATTAAACAATTTGTATTTGATAATCAACCTGCTATATATTTGGTGGATAAAATTGTTGCGCTAAAACAATAAAAGTTTCTTTTGGCAAGTTTATTGTTTAAACCGCAATATGAAATGAAACGATTACTTTAAACCACATTATGGTAAAAAGAAAAATGTCAGAACGGGTAACAGCTTTGATACTCGTATTTATTGTTTCCATTTCGTTTGTTAATGCAGCTACTGTTAAAACTTTATACACCTGGACGTATAATAATAAGTTGTTATCCATAAATTATTCTTTCGATCAGTCGGCATATAATTATTACAAGGGTCAGCAGCGTGTTTATAGCGATTTTTTGCATTACATGGAGGAGTCGGAGTATTACCCGGTGATAAAAACCTTTGCGGAGGAATTTAAATTGATTGCCTCTGAAAATAAATACAGCGATTGGCAAACGGTAGAATGTATTATTTCTTTTATACAAACTTTGCGCTATAAAAACGACGGCACTTATGAGTATCCGCGATATCCAATTGAAACGCTAATTGATAAGGGAGGAGATTGTGAGGATACTGCAATTTTATTGGCAGCTCTTTTACGGGAATTAGGATTTGATGCTGTGCTTGTTTCGCCGGACAAACATATGGGTGTTGGAATTGCCTTAAAATATGAAATTAACGGCGCTGCATTTGAACACCGCAATAAATATTATTACTACATAGAAACTACAAGTGGTGGTTGGGGAATAGGCGATTACCCGGAACATTTGAGTGCTGAAGTTGCAATTTATGATCCGGGTACAAATGGGTCGGTTGAAGCTTTATCGGAATATGTTTATTCTTTTAAAAATTACGCTGTGGACCAGACAGAAGATGTTGAGGTAGCAGCTAATAAGCCTCCCGAACAGGACATTGATCCCGCGTATGAATTTAATTCCTCCTCCCTCGATTCGGATATCGAAAAACCGGAAAACAAATACACGATAGACGTCGACAATATTATAATTAATGGAGAAAAAGAAACCATGGTTACGGAGAAGGTATCAGGGGAAAATGGGGAGAAGATAATAGCGACTTCGAAATGAGATAGTTCCGTATTTTTGCATGAAACTCCGTCTTTTTTTTAGGAATACTTTATTCGTCTTTCCAATTAGGTCATTTAATTGAATCGAAAAGAAATTGCGATTAAATTATTTTGTTGAAACCTTATTGTGGATGGAATTATGATGTTTTCACCTTAGTATAATTGCTTAACACCGGAGCCAACTATATCTTTTAATACTCAACAACTTAATATTATCTAACCGGCCAAACTGTTTTTATGCAAAATATTATTGCATTTGTTACTGTGATTGATGTCAGCAAATATTCAGCAGGAATGTATTTAATTAAACTTTAAACAGATAAGGGTGAAACAAGTGCAAAATTTGTTAAAGATTGATTTGTTAGAATAAATGATTTGTTTGGGGATTCTAAAAAATGGCTTATGCATTTTTTTTGTGGAATACGAGATCATATCATTATTTTCGGATTTACAGGATACGATATAAATAAGGCAAACTATTAAAATATTAAGAGGTTTACGCATATAACAAATCTGCTGATAATATATGGTAATATCAGTCCCAAAGGATAGGCGTTTTACCCGATTGTATTGGTAAATTTATAAATTTAATAGTTTGCCAAAAATATAGTTCATCCAATAAAAGAGATCATTCTTCCACCTTCCTCTTCACCAATAAAAAATAATCGTTATCTAAAGGCATATAACCAAACTCATAACAATAATAATACACTGTTCCTTTTTTGGTTGTGTACAAGGAAGTGATAAAATTAAAGTTGAATCCTTTGTCGTACAATTTATTCCGGGAAATTTTTGCTGTTTCGAGCGGAATTAATTCAGATAAAACTGTGCGATTTTTCCGGAGGATTGTATTTACGTTTTTAATGTAATTTCCGGATTCTGCGCGGCGGCGGTTGTTAAAAGAATGTCGGCAAAGATCGCTGCAGAATTTTTTGTCGAGGCGGCCGATTATTGAACGGCCACACTCCGGGCATGTTTTGTTTTCCATTGATAAACAAGATTTTTTTAAGGTTAAACATTTGTTTTTAAGGTTGCTGTTTTGGATAAAAGCATAACAAATATACCAAAGCATTTGGAAAAAACAAATATTATTATGGAGGGGTAATTTTTTAGTTTTGAAAATTATAAGCACAAATCTTCATAGTGCTGCTCATAGCCGATACTAACCGCTTACAAGCGGATATATGCGCATTTAAACGGTTAAAATTTGTTGAAAAATAATTGCCGCTGCATCTTTGCTTCGTCAGTTGTGAGAAATACAACGGCTTCCTAAAAAAGGAAAAATAAATTATTCATAATTAAAATTTAAAAGCATGAACAACTTAAGAAACAAAGTACAATTAATAGGCAATTTGGGGGCAGATCCTGAAATTAAAACCGTTAATGGTGATTCGAAATTGGCAAAATTCAGTATGGCAACTAGTGAATCGTACAAAAATGCTAAAGGCGAAAAGGTAACTGAAACGCAATGGCATAATGTGATCGCCTGGGGGAAAACGGCTTCATTTGTAGAAAAATATCTTGTAAAAGGTATTGAAGTGGTGGTGGAAGGAAAATTGATCACCAATAACTACACCGATAAAAATGATATTAAAAGGTATAATACAGAAATACAGGTGAGTGATGTTTTGATCGTATCGCATAAAAAGTGATACAGGATAAAATGAATGGGGTCGGATGTTTTTCTGCAGATCGCGACACCCTTCCTGATCAAGATCAACACGATCGTCAGGATTTGTTTTTCCAACAAAACTTCACAAAGCTTCTTCCAAAAAATATTTCAAAATAAACCCCCAACTACCCGTCGGATTCTTTGGACAATATAGGATGTGTTTTAAGGGAATAGAGAATACGCGGGTAGTTTTTTTAAGGAGTGATGATTCAATTTGTAAATTTTCAGACAGGTTTTGCTGAATGATTAAATTAACAATACTTCTTCGCTAATTAAATACGGCAATAAAATTAATATTGGTATATGGGTATGGCCCGATGGACAAATAAGGTAACGATTTCTTCTACACGGTAATGGTTATACCCCTGGAGGGCGCAGGAATTTATGTGTTGTTCTTTTCTGCGTTCCTCCTCTTTTATTCCTCTCAGAGCTATACATGATCTTGCTTGATTTACCCATAAAAAAAACACAATGTGTTAAGATAATATCGAAACACATTGTGTTAATTATGTAAAACCTTATTGCGCTTCTAAAAGTTTTTGCTCCATGTAGGCTTTTGCCTCCGCATAAGTTATACTTGATTTTGTTTTAAGTTGCTCATCACAAAGATCAAGATCAGCAGCTTCCCCTTTAAGTGCAGCATTACAAAGATCGATGAGCAGGAATTTAAATCCACTGGTAACCTCGGCGTCGTTTTCAGCACCTTCTTTGGTTACAAAACGAATGCGGTATCCATTTTCATTGGTTACCTGAACACTAAAACCCTGTCCGGTAAAATATTGATAATCTTTTAAGAACTGGGCAACATTATTTGCTACCTCTTCCGTTACCGGGGCTTTATAATACATTTCGTCGCCTTCAAAATCGAGTTTAGTTCCGTAGTTGCTGCATCCTGTCAGCAATAGGCCAAAAAGGGTAATTAGGGTTAAATTTTTCATCATGTTTGTTTTTGTAAAAATACTAATTGCTAACAATTTTACAAGTTGTTGGCGGGTGTTTGGTGTGATGTTGATTGCTTTCTCCAAACAATGCCCTCTTATCCCTATTTTTGTCGAAACAGCAATTCTTATTGAAGAAGTTTCTAAAATCGGCATTTTTTATTTCCCTGGGAGGGGCCTTGCCTTTGCTGAGCGGGTTGGTTTTGTTGATACCGTATACCCAAAACCTGAGTCTTTCACTATATGGTGAATTAGCAATTTTTATCTCCTTTACTTTATTTGTTCAGATATTAATGAATTTTGGTATAGACACATATTTGTCAGTTCATTTTTATGATCATACGGAAGACACAAAATTGAAGTCTTTCCTGGGTTCCGTTTCCGGATTATTGTTGGTTAATGGATTGATACTTATTTTAATATTTACGGGGATTGGTTACTTTTTATTCCAATTAATATTCCCTGATGGAGATATACCATTTTTCCCATTTGGGTTTATGAGTGTAGTTACTGCATTTTTTAATGCATATTTTCGAACATATATCAATTTGCAGGTTTTTGGAGATAAGCCGGTGAAATATTTTTCATTTGGGTTATTTAATTTTACTGTAACCGTAATTATTTCACTAATACTAATTTATCAATACCCATTTGAATTGACAGGACCCATGTGGGGGAGATTTTTATCCGGGGTTTTAATATTCCTACTTACATTATTTTTTGGTTGGCGTGAATTTGGAGTTTCCTTTAAGGTTCCTTTCCTTAAGGATATTAAGAATTACGCAACACCAGTAGTTTTGTTCAGTTTGTTAACGTGGATACTTGGTTACATAAACAATTTTATTTTAAAGGGCTTAAGTAATAGTGCCGATGTTGGTGTATACAACTTTACATTAACGTGTACCTTGCTTATTGAATATGCTTCTTTAGGCCTGTTGAGCACTATAAATCCGCGCATATATAAATTATGGAAAAGTAAATTTATTCACGAAAGCTCTATTGAAGAAAACAGATATAACCATGTATTTAGTGCATTTAATATAATAATGATTGCAATTAATATTTTGATTTTGCCATTCATTATCCGATTATTTATAAAGGAGGATTTTCATGCAAGTATTGCATTTATTCCTGTAATATGCGCAAGTTTTGCATTCAGGGGTTTATATAATACGCTGATTAATCCTTTATATTTTTTTAAAAAAACAAAGGTGTTGCCAAAAATTTTGGCTATTTCAGCGGTTATTCAAATTGTATCAGGAATCTTATTGATCAAATATTTTGGCATTTGGGGTGCAGTATGGAGTTACTTCTTAGTTAAACCTTTGCAATTATATTTTTTATGGAGAGAAAGTAAAAAAGTGTTTAAGTTTAACTTTAATATTTTTAAAATGGTTGTAATGCCATTCATCTATGTTTTGACAGTAATCACCTTGTTTCAATTTGCTAATATCCCTTCTGAATACGCCGCTTTTATTCAAATGGGAATAGCCGGTTTAATGGTATTAGGATTGTTTAGGAAGGAACTATATGGGTTGAAGGACATATGGAATAAATAAGAATGAAAATCTTACCATAGCGTGCAGTTATCTTAAGTTATTTATTTTTTCTCAAACAAATATTTGAGTATAAAAAATCTTTTGAGCACTAAACAAATATTAATAAATAATCAGTTTTGTTGAATTTGAAAAGATTTCATCCATTTTGCGGACTTTTAAATTATAAATTCCGGGATACAAATCCTTTACAGATATTTGAGGATTTAATGCACTTGATTTAAAACTTGTAACCAGTTCTCCCAATGCATTGAACAATTCAATTGAATAGGAATAATTAGCTATGTTTTGAATAGAAATTTCGACCATATCGTTTGCGGGATTTGGAGAAATTTTTAAATTTGTTGCATTCTTAATTAAAGTAGTAATTTCTGTAGGTTCTGAATAAGTAACGGTTAATACTGGCCAAAGTTCTTCATCGGGATCATCACTGGATTTGAACATTAGGCCTTGTGTTGGAGATTCGTTCTGCAGGTGCAAAGCAAAACCAAAGTTGGAAATAGGAGCGTCAGCGATATCCTGAATTAGGGTTGTTACATCAACCATATAATCCTGATAAGGATCGACGCTTTCCGGGAGTTCAATTTCTCCAATATCCGTAATGGCGGGTTTTGTATTCCAGGTAACTGTATTTTCCTCCCATGGTTCTAGTATTTTTGATAACCAGCATGCATTAGATCCCTGATGTCCGGAGTTAATAAAGGATGAAAAATCATCACCAAAAGCTATCAAATTTAGGTATGCTGAAATAATTTCAGATCCGACAGGAATTGTAGTTAAATCAAATTGTATAAATCCCCAACCTGCATTTTCACCGACTACAGTTACTGCTGGCTGTGAAAATGCAGATAAATGCGATGCATCTCCATAGTTTACATCTGCGGAAGTTCCGCCATCATGAAAACCAATACTTACATCTGCATTTGGGCTGAACTCAAGGTATACTTGTGAAAATAACAAATTTCCACTAAATATTCCGAAATAAATGAGGATTAATTTTTTCATATAAATTTATTTAGATAGACAAATATAATAAAATAATTTTATTCATAAAGAATTTCCAAACATATTTACCTAACTAAGGTTATTGTTCCTGTTAGTTGTATGGTTTCACCTCCACAATTTCCTTCAGCTAAATAGACATAGGTACCGATTTCCTGTTCTATATTATTATAAATTCCATCCCAACCAATATTAATATCAATGGATTCGAAAATAAGTGCGCCCCAACGATTATAAATTCTCAAATAAATTAGGTCACATTCTCCCGATCCGAAAATATTAAATTCATCATTAATGCCATCGCCATTAGGAGAAAATGCATTTGGTGCTAATATTGCAAAATCAAAATCAATAAGGATATAGATACTATCAATATCGGTACATCCATTTGCATCAGTTACAGTAATATAATACCATCCGCTTTCTGCAGGAAATGCAGTTGGGTTTAGGCAATCGTAACAAGATAGATAATCATTTGGAGACCAGGATACATTTGTGGCAGTTCCTGTTATATAAGGATCCAGAACTACACCACTACCATCGTAAACGACTGTGTCTAATGTAAAATAAACATCAACAGGTGGTTGAATAACCAACGAAATTGTATGTATTGAATCGCATCCACTTAGCGAGTATAAAAAATCTGTATAATCACCCGCTTCCGTTTCTATGTTGCCAAAAATTAATGCGGATTGTCCTGAACAAATAGTAACTGTTTCGTTTGTGAATATAGTGTCCACGGTTTCTACAATTATAGCATGAATTGAATCGCAACCGTTCATACTAATATAATTCTGAAAATAAATTCCGGGGTCTGATACAGGTGCTCCATCAATAAATATTGTATCATTAATACAAATCGAAATGGTTTCAGCAGTGGTAAGTGTATCTAATGTATTTACAATGATTGTATGTATAGAATCACATAAGCCAATACCGGAAATAGTATCAATAAAAATTCCGGCATCGCTCACCGCAACACCAAAAACAAAAATTGTGTCGTTTTCGCAAATATTAAAAGTTTCAGTAATTGTAAAAGATTCGGAAATATAAACATCGTATGTTATTGTGTAGGTTTCACAATCTGTGGTTATTTCAGCAGATATTGTAACAAAACTCAATCCACCCCAATCAGTTATTTCAATACTATTTGACCCAACCTCAGTATAACTAACTACACCGGGCAAGCTCCATTCGATGCTGCCCGAACCTCCACTAAGAGAATATTCAGCTATCTCCGAGGAGCAAACTGAATCCGGACCAATTATATATGCAGTTTCAGTAATATTATCAAATATGCAAGTGTTATCCAGGGTTCCGGTTAATGTTCTCGTATAGAATCCCCACGGTGCATTGCCATGTTGCAGGACATTTAAGTCGGTAACGTCATCAGGTATTTCAAAACATTCTATTGACCCTTCAAGAACAGTTCGATCCGGATCGGTATAAACATCAAGAGTAACAAAATCTGTTGCTATCCTTTTAAGAGTCATATAGTATTGTTGACCAACTTCTGCAGTAACCCAATCAATACCCCAGCTGCTCACCCAGGCAGTGCCGTTCTTTGCATAAATATAAAAACCCGTTGTGGACGCCACAGGATCGTATTCGCTTATATACCAAACAGTTATACCATCCTGGTCACTTATATCACAATGGTAAGTTGAGTCGTTGAAGGGACAATTAGTTCCTGCTGATAATGCAAAGATCACATGCCCTACTATAGGCGTTACACCTTCACCGATATCTGTTGCTTTGAAATCAAAATTTGCAGTCCATGCATCATTACTTAACGTAATTCCAAGATCCCGATGAATACGAGTGTCATTCCCGTCATTCACATCAGTAAAAACAACCTGACCGCCAGTTACCTCCAGTGTGCCTGATTGCGGATCTAAGCTGCACGGGGCTATACCAGGGTAAATATATACATTTGTCCAATCTGTAGGATCTGAATAATCATCGAAAAAATCGCAGGTTATTTGTGATAATCCAATGGTTTGAATCAAAAACGATAGATATAAAAGGAATTTTGTTTTCATGATAATTGATACCAAAATTAAAATATTTGGTTTAAATCTTCGGCATTTCAACCATTAAAAAAAAATTATTCATTACTTTGACCCTTCAACGAAGTATTTAACAGCTGAACTTTAATACAAAAAAATAGTTTTCATGGTTTACCATAAAAAAATTAACATGCATAAAATATGACATACGTTGTTATAGTTACATATGGTGATAGGAGACTTTATTTAGAAAAGGTATTAAATTATTTTACTGGATATAATTCGCTCCAAATAGTTATTGTTAATAATAATTCCGATTATTCTGTGGACGACCTAAATTTGGGATTGAAAAATTCTAATGTTTTTATTATTAATTCAGCCGAGAACAAAGGCTCTGCATGGGGGTATAAAACTGGAATTCAGCATGCAAGCAAACATGAAAATTGCGATACGATTTGGTTGTTGGACGACGACAACCTCCCGGAAAATGGGACGTACGAAAAATTAAACCAGGAATTTTATCTTAAACAACAACAATTTCCCAAAAATAATTTTGCTTTAATGGCTTTGCGTGCAGATCGTAAATATTTAACAAATGTAGCTTCCGGTGAACCGGTAAAATGGAATTTCCCTCAACCAAATGCTTTTTTAGGATTTCATATTTTTAATTTGCATTTCCTTATTTTAAGGAAATTTGCAGGAATTAAGCCTGAGAATAATTCTCAGACAATAAATATTCCATGCGCACCATACGGAGGTTTGTTTTTTCATAAGGACCTTGTTAACCAAATTGGATTGCCGGATGAAAGATTTTTTGTTTATGCAGATGATTTTGAATTCACCTATCGTATTAATGAAGCGCGAGGCGCAATTTTTTTAGTGAAGGATGCAATTGTAATTGACCTTGAAAAAACTTGGCAGATTAAAAAATACAAAAAATTATTTCATTCAAACGCAATTGAATCTGAGACGAACAAGGTATATTATGCGACAAGGAATTTCGTCTATTTTCAAAATAAGCATCTTATTAGAAATAAATTTATTTTTAATTTAAACAGAATTGTTTATTGCAACTACCTATCTTTGTTGTCTTTAATTAAGGGAAAGCGATCAAATTACAAACGATTTATCATAGCAGTTGAGGACGGATTGAACGATAGGTTTAATAATAAGAATTATCCAATATAAGAAATGAATCCACTAATTAAATATCTTCGAAAATCATACCGATATACCTATAAGTCATTCTTCTCTAAATACGATGTTATTATCGAGAGGGAAGTTCGTGGTATGAATAATTTATTGGATGTTGGCTGTGGTGCAAATTCTCCTGTTCAGACCTTTAATAGAAATTTGTATTGTGTTGGAGTTGATGCATTTGAACCAAGTATTGAAAAAAGTAAATTAAAAAAGATCCATAATGAATATTTAAAATTAGATGTTCTTAAGGTTGGAAACGAGTTTGGAGATAAAAGCTTTGATATAGTAGTAGCACTTGACCTAATTGAGCATTTGGAAAAAAATGATGGACTTCTCCTATTAGATATGATGGAAAAAATTGCTTCAAAAAAAGTTATTATTTATACTCCAAATGGATTTTTACCTCAGGGTGATAGGGAAAGCAATCCTTGGCAAGTACACCTTTCCGGATGGACTGTGGAGGAATTCGAAAAGCGTGGATATGATGTGATTGGTGTAAACGGAATTAAATCCTTAAGAGGTGAATTTGCAAAAGTCAAAAATAAACCTGCATTTTTCTGGAATCTCATTTCCGATATTTCCGAGTTATTTGTGAAAACCAAACCAGAAAAAGCATTTCAATTATTAGCCATTAAAAAAATTAAGTAATGTCGTTTAAATCTGAACTATTAAAATTTAGAAGTGTCATTTATCGCAGACTTTATATGAGTAAAAAAAGCGAAAAGGACATAACTGATAAATTTCATGCGCTTTTTTATGATTCCTTTCTTTTTGATAAAACTTGGAGCGAATCTACATGGTTTGGAACTCACATTAAAAAGTGCCCTTTTGATACCTGGATGTACCAAGAAATTTTGTACGAAATCAAACCTGACCTCATAATTGAATGTGGCACCTTTAAGGGAGGAAGCGCATATTTTCTGGCTACTTTGTGTGATGTGATTAATAAAGGAAAAATTATTACAATTGATATTGAAAATCACCCAAATAAACCGGTACATAATAGAATTACATATATAACAGGGTCTACACTAGATGAAAAAATTCTTAAACAATTAGTGCCTGAAGTGAACAACGCCAAAACAGTGCTTGTTATTCTTGACGACGATCATACCAGTGATCATGTATTTAAAGAAATGGAAATTTATTCCAAATTTGTTACAAAAAATAGTTACTTGCTTGTGGAAGATTCAAATATTAATGGTCATCCGGTTTATCCTGAATTCGGCCCCGGTCCGTATGAAGCAATTGAAAAATTTATGAAATCAAATAATGATTTTATAATTGACAAATCAAAGGAAAAATTTTATGTAACCTTTAATCCAAATGGGTATTTAAAAAAAATTCATTAGTTCTTTACAAATGTAGTAACTATTTGTTTACCCGTTCCATAATTTGTAATTCTTAATTCGTATAATCCAGTATTTAAATTATTAACCATAATAGGTGTTTCGCCGAATAAATATTTAGTTTCGGAGTAGATTAGTTGTCCATTTATATTAAAAATCGCTATTATACAATTGCCATTAAAAGGTGAAATATTGATATTCAACACCTCATCCACAGGATTCGGATATATTACCAATTCATTTTGCATTCCTACCTCCCAAACCCCATCCTGTATCATTTTACATTCAATATTTTCCACACAATCCATAATGATAAGATTATCCATGGAGCCATTCAGGCTTTGATTTTCGGCGTAACATCCGGAAATGCAATCAATTTCTTGCCCAATTTCTAATAGGGAAACTTCAATTGGGTCTTCTGGTAAAACAAGATAATCAGGAAGGTATACGCCATCAAGAATAGTTGAAAGAGTATCATTTTCCCATAAAAAGGAAACACAATACCATTGACCTTCATTTATTACAGCGGGAATTATTCCTCCCACATTATGAATGGCAAATTCGAAAGCATTGGAAGATTTTTCATAACTCAATGCAAATTCATGTTCAACACCCGACTTCGTTCCGGCAATAAAAGTATTTGTAGGTGCAGAACCAGATGTATTAAATGCATTTAATTTGAAATTAAAGGAAATTGTAAATTCTGTTAATCCATTCAAAGCGGAAACTGGAATCTCAATAAAATCATCATCATTATATCCAATTTCCAGGTAACCGGGATCAACATTGGCATCACCGTTTACAATACCGTGATTTTCGTTACCTGAATAATCATTTACGTTTGTATCAAATGGATATAATAAGATGGTATCACATGGCGCAAAATAGGGCTGACAATTTGCGTCCGTTAATACACATGGATAAATACTGAAATTATCCACGTCGCCATTTAAACATTGATTGGTTGCAAAACATCCTCCCACACAATCCAATTCCTGTCCAATTTCCAAAAACTCAATTTCCAAAAGATCGTCGGACATGGTGTTACTTTCTACAAAAACGCCGTCAACATAAACAGTTACAATGCTTCCGTCGCGTACCATCTGCAAACAATACCATACATTATTTGTTAAAGCAATTTCAAATACTGCACCACTCCCTTTTAACGCAACTATTATAGCCTCACTGGCTTCTTCATAAGAAATTGCAAATTCACCTTCTTCAAAACTACTTGATCCTGCAATAATGGTATTAGTAGGAGATGACCCTGTAACATTTAAATCGGTTAATCTAAAATCAAATTCTACGGTAAAATCTCCCATACTGTCTAAAACTTCAGAGGGTAACTCAAGATAGGCATCGTCATTGTAATCGATATGCAAATATCCGGCAACGAGGTGAGCGCCCCCAACAAGCGTTGGGTCATATCCATTCCCCGAGTTGTCTTCAATTTCCCAGGTAATAGGGTATGAAACAGTAGGTAAACACGGTTGGGCCTGAAGAAATATTGTAGTAATAAATCCGCTTAGCAGGAGGAATATTTTCATAGTGTAAATTTAGGATTTTCAAGGTTAAATTTACACAAATATTGGGTTCTTAATCCAATTTCATACACTTTGACGTTAAATTTTGGCCATCTGAAAACAGGCGGACAATAAATAATCCTGATGATAATTCGTTTATATCCAATGTGATTATTCTTTCACCGGCGATATTTTTTTCAATTACCGTTTTTCCTGTGTAATCGGAAATGATGATAATACCTGCCTGCATGTTTTCCGGTATTTCAACGGTGATATAATCTCCGGCAGGATTTGGGTAAATAATAATACCTTCTTTATTAATTTCTGTTTCAGTATGTGCTTCATCCTTCCCTAAAACATTTATATTTAAACTGCAGTCCGTTTTTGGGGCATCCCACACCTGAAAATTATCAATATGCGCCCATGCACTTTGGTTCGCAACAAAACATCCTCCAACACAATCGTCTTCCTGACCAATTACAAAAGAGGTTATATCTATTGTAGTTGCAAGTGTTTGTGCTCCAAGCGAAATTCCATTTTTATATAAAGTAATAGTTGATCCCTCTTTTACAATTGAAATACAATACCATTTCTTAATTTCAATGGCTGCATCTGTCCAGTTTAACGTTGTTCCGTTAAAAGCTAATCGCCACGCATTCATATTTTTTTCATAAGAAAATCCAAAACATTGAACACAACCTGATTTTGACCCGCTAAAAATATGATTTGTTGGCGAAGCTCCAGTTGCATGTAAGACCTGTGAATTCAATTTTAAAGTTCAAGGAAAAATCGGTAAGGCCATCTATAGCGCCTGATGGAACTGTTAAATAGTTGGAGTTATTGTTTCCAATTTTAAGTGCAAAGGTAGAATTTGTTCCCGGAGCCAGTGTTCCGTTATTTCCGTTCCCGCTCAAGTCAGTGGCATCACCGGAAAAGGAATATTGTACAGAAGCTGTTTGTGCCTGTAAGGTAAAAGAAAGACAAATAAAAACAATAAGTGTCAGGTAGTTTTTCATAAGTATAATTGTGTGGTTTTCAAAAATAGGTCAATCAATCCACTTTCACAAACTTCTTCACCCAATTACTATTTTCATCACGAACAATAACTATATACATGCCCGGAGTTAGGTTTTGAATATTTAATGTTGTAAGCTCGCTTTCCATTTTTTGAGTTAAAATTTCTTTTCCTGTAAAATCAAATATCGAAAGAGTAGAAGATTTTGTTATAAGAGGTATTTGAATTGTTATATAACTTCCGGCAGGATTCGGATAAATATTTAATTCCGATGCATTATTTGTATTTTCTACACCTACAAAGTCACATTTATCCGTTACAAATTCCGTAGCACCTTCCTCTTTATAACGCTGCATATATTCCTGATAATAAATATTTACAGTTGTGGAATCATGTACAACAATCGAATTTTCATCATTACGCGAATTGGCACTAGAACTCCAGTTGTGTGAACCTGTCCATACAAGAGGATCCGATTGCGAACAATTTGCATCTACAATTAAATATTTATGATGCAATAAATTTGAACTCGAATAATTAAAGAAACGATCGCCGAGGGCATCTTCCAAAACATTTACTGCAGTAGAATCACTTGCATCTGTTTGATCCCAGATTCCGGAAGCAAAAACGCCGCGATCATAAACTGCATCTTCAATCGCATAACTAATGCTAAAACGCGTGAGCGAAAAAACGGCAAAATGCATATCAAAATCAGCAGTGTTTATTTTTTCAATTAAACGTGTTTCAGGTTCATCGCTCGGAGAAAAATAAAGTTCCACTCTATTTCCTCCAATAATAAATTCATGCGGAGTATTATTTGTTTTGTCGGGACCGAAACTGCCGGCAAACATTTCATCAAATTCTGCTTTGTATGCTTTTGATAAACTTTGATCTTGAATTGCAATAATATTCTGTTTATCCACTTTTATCTGATCATCGGTAAAATTTAAAGAGCCTGTAATTACCCAGGGTTCGTCCGGATCAGTGGAAACTGCATCTATATTAATGAATTTATTGTGCATAATTCCGTAAAATGCACCATCGGCATTTGTTGAACCATCAGGTGGCGATTTTTTCTTTTTTCCAACTCCAATTACAATCGAATTATAATTAAAATCATCTACACCACTATCACAAATTACACGAACATCCACCCCTCTGGCATAGGCATCATTAATTGCTGTAATGATATTATTGATATTATCAATATTATAAATACAAATATCAACGGAATACAAAGCGTGATCAAGAATGTCAATGATGGTATCATCCATACTCCCATTTACAAAAATCGCATTTGTTCCAGTAGAAACACTATTATCAACCGTGTTATTAAACCATATTTTAATTTCTCCTGTGGAATTAGATGCTGTTGCCATTGCAGCTATTGCAGAATATGAAGTATCATTAGTTACACTTACACTGGCAGCTTTAACATAATAAATTGTTCCCGCAGTTAATCCTGTAAGATTTAATGCATGCGAGGTGCTCATTGCTGCATCATTTGCAACTGATCCTAAAGATGTTGTTAGTCCATAATAAATAATTGTATTTCCATCATTCACAGTATTAAAATTTACTGTAAAAGAACTTGTGGTAATGGCAGTTTGGGTAAGCGTACTGGAAATAACCGGAGGATTTCCGCCAGTTGAAATATCGGATAGGTCGCGGGGTAATAATTGATAACCACCGGTTCCTCCCGGAGCAAACTGACTCATTATTCCGGTAATACTTACTTCTTCAACAGGAATTGGCGTTCCGTCGATATTTGTTGTAGTAACTACACGCACCTCAGATGTTCCTGCAGCATCCGTTATATCATAATTAGTTCCTGAGCCGGCGGTAGAAAAGGTGCCTAAATCTGTAAATAATGCTGCATTCACGCGAACAAGTTTTGCTTCATAACCCTCTACATAACCTGAAATACAGGTCACATCGGTGGGCGAAGGCAAAGGGTTGCCTGAATTCAAAATTGTAACAGAAGTGGCGGTTGATATTTCCAAAAGGCCATTGTAATTGAATAAAGGACCTGTAACCTGAATAGAATCTCCCCGCAAAACAACATCTAAAATAGTTGGAGCATAGGCCGCAATATTTCCGGTATTGTCCTGAAGATACCGTATGTCTCCTAACTCAGAACCGTTAAGAACAATGCCTTTCACTGTAACCACTGTGCCGGCCGGCAAAACACGGGCTTCAGCAATGGTAATCTGAGCGAATGAAATTTGGTTGATGCAAACAAGCATCACGGCAACGAGTAATATTTTTTTCATAAGATTTTAAAAGTCAGCAAAGATACTTTTTTATGTACTTGAGCAGTGTTCAGGTAAGGTTAATTTCTTATTAAAAGATGATTTGATAAATCCATGATCATATTTTTTTAAATAAAACCGGTTTTGAGGGAGCAGCGTCCATTTCAAAGGAAGCAATCTGCAGGTTCAACAGATAAATACCATCAGCAACAGAATCGGGAACGTAGATCAATTCAGTTATGGTAGCATCACTCCGGGGTGATTCAGGGTAGTTCCAAAAGGCATGGTGTGCAGCCAGTTTGCCGCCATCTTGCTCTCTGTCAATGGAAGGCAGGTCTATTAATAAATGTTTTATTCCCAAATTACACAGGAATCGGGCGGCTTCCACATCTAAATACGGTGGATTTGTTTTGTTGTAATCCCTTAACATTTTATCCTCAGAATTTGGAATTGTTCTTATTATGATGGCCTCCATTTCATTCTTTAATAGTGCTTCAAGGTGTTTTTTAAGTATAATTTGATCACCGTTATCGGTAAGTTGCGGCTCAATGGTGAGCAGCTGTGCCAATAGGTGAAATTGGGTGAGGGTGGAATTTATAGTTAGCTCAGTATCAGCAATATGTGCATAACATTCCGTATGTGTTCCATTTCCATGTGGATTCAGAAAAACATTTTTATAATTCAAAAACCCACCTTTTTTAATATCACCAATAAAATCTCCTGCTTCAAATGCCTTTGTGCTGAATGGGGGAGCAAAATAACAATTCAATTGTTTCCCTTCATGCAAGGAAATAGAAATGTCTATTGGCTGATGAAGATCGAAAATATGCTCTTTATAATGAACTAACATAGGTAAACGGATTTAAAATCGAAATATAAGCCCCTTTTGTTTGTTTTGAAAATTCTTACTTTTGCTATTATGAAAATAGCGGCCATGAAAACAAGTTACTTATTTTTATTAGGATTGGGGTTTATTCTGAGTTCCTGTGTAAAAGATGAGGAGGGATTTAGCGAATTTGTGCAAAATTATATTGATAGTATAACTTTCCAGGATACTGTTTCTGTTGATCTTGATGTACCCTGCACCACCCCGCAGGATATGATTTTTTATTACACCTACGACCACAGTTTCACTGATTTTGAATGTAATGATTTTGGAGATGATGGTTATGAGGTAATAGCTTTTGATGAAGATGATGATATTTATTTATATCTTACTTTTAAAAACAGACCCGTTCCCGGAAAATATGCGACGGATTATTTTTATGGAAATCCCCCATCCACAGATTCCGAGGTGGTTATGGAGTACTTTACTCCATCCGAAGACTTTCTAACGCTTGACGATGATACAATTTATGTAGAAAAAATATCCGGAGGCGCTTTAGTTTTTTCATTTTGTGATGTTCAGATCGATGCAGGCTGGGGAGGATATTATGCAAGCGGTAATTTTGAAGTTAATCTTAAAGATTACGAATAACAATATACCAGGTATTTCGGAAATTATTAATAAATGCCATTTCAATTTTGGATTTCAATAAATGCTTAAACCTACATAAACCATCACCTACCGATAATGGAGTGATCGTGAATTTATTTATAGGTGTCGAAACCTATGAAGGTAATCACCGTGATCTTGTGTACGTTGAAAAAATGGCTGGATGTAGGTATGTAATTACTATTTGTGAACTTCGACTATTATGAGATTTTGACGAAATTGTTTGTGAAACCGGTTTTTGAACCGGTATTTCCCCGTGTAACTAAATGATGGACTACACAACACCTTTCTTTTATATTAAGTAGTTTTGCACTGTTATGCAAAAAGGATCCGTTGCATTTTATACATTGGGCTGCAAGCTGAATTATTCGGAAACCTCCACTCTTGGGCGAATGATATTGGAGGAGGGTTATGTAATTAAACCTTTTCATCAACCCGCTGATATTTACGTAATAAATACCTGTTCGGTAACGGATAATGCAGATAAAAAATGCAAAAAAGTTGTAAAACAAGCGTTGAAAAATGCCCCCGGAGCTTATATAATTGTGGTAGGATGTTATGCACAGTTAAAACCGGAAGAAATTTCATCCATTGAAGGTGTAGATCTGGTTTTAGGAGCTGCAGAAAAATTTAATCTTACCAAATATATTACCTCCATAACCGAAGAAGATAGAAAATTAAAAAAGAAGAGATATTTTGTCGGAGATATTGCAGAAGTGCAAACTTTTAAATCTGCTTATTCTTTCGGAGAACGCACCAGAACATTTTTAAAAGTGCAGGATGGATGTGATTATTCCTGTTCGTTTTGTACTATACCTCTGGCCAGAGGACAAAGCAGAAGTAATACTATCGCAAATGTTTTAGAAAATATAAAAAAAATTGCCGCTCAGGGTGTTTCGGAAATTGTTTTAACCGGAGTTAATATTGGGGACTTCGGAAAAAATAATGGAACAGAAAAAACCGAAACTTTTTTAGAACTTGTTAATAATTTGGAACAAACTCAAGATATTAAACGATTCAGAATTTCCTCCATTGAACCTAATTTATTAACAAATGAAATAATTGAATTTGTAGCAGGTTCAGAAAAATTTGTTCCTCACTTTCATATTCCTTTACAAAGCGGCAATAAAAAAATATTAAAATTAATGCGGCGCCGTTATTTGCGTGAATTATATTCCGATCGGGTAAATTATATAAAAAGTTTAATGCCCTCCTGTTGTATTGGGGTGGATGTAATTACAGGTTTTCCGGGCGAAACCGCAGAAGATTTTTTAGACACCTATCAATTTTTAATTCAATTGGACATTTCCTATTTACATGTGTTTACTTACAGCGAAAGAGCAGATACTTTAGCGGTAAGTATGGAAAATGTGGTGCCACAGAAAATACGCGAAGAGCGAACCCGGCAACTCCGCAATTTATCTGATAAAAAGAAAAGATATTTTTACGAACAATTCGTTGGAACACAACGCCCTGTGCTTTTTGAAGAGGAAACCGACGGCGAGTTCATGTATGGATTTACCGATAATTATATTAAAGTAAAAACACTTTATGATCCACTGCTTGTAAATGAAATAGTGGATGTGAAATTATTAGCAGTGAATGCAGCAGGAGATATGGAGGCAGAAGAAATATTAGAAAAAACAAGTATTTTAGCATAACATCATTTGTTAAAAGAGCAGGATTGAAACAAAAAAATTTAAACGCAAAATAACAGCATGGTTTTACTACGATCTTACGCAACAATTGCAGAATTATTTAATGCTATTTTTAATACTCATTGGAAATTTCCGATTTTTTCTTTTGGATTTTTTGTTGGGATGGCCTTTTTGGTTGCCGGATATGTTCTATATATAGAATTAAAGAGAAAAGAAAAACAAGGATTATTACTTCCTATAAAAGAAAAAAGAACCGTAGGAGAGCCTGCATCTGTTTCTGAATTAATATTTAACGGAATAGTAGGTTATATCATCGGATTTAAAATCGGCGGAATGGTAACTTCGTGGGATGCATTTAATGATAATCCACCCCAATTTATTTTTTCACTGGAAGGGAATATTATTTTTGGATTGCTCGGAGCTGCGGGTTTAGTTTATTTAAAATACAGGGAAAAGAAAAGTCAGCAATTGCCAAAACCGGAAGAAAAAACATTTGATATTTTCCCGTCTGAAAGATTGGGGGATATTGTGATGATAGCAGCAATATTTGGAATTTTAGGAGCTAAAATATTTTCCAATTTTGAAGAACCCGATGGCTGGAAAGACTTTTTTAAAGATCCACTCGGAAATTTTTTTAGTGGACTTACAATTTATGGCGGACTTATTTTAGGTGCATTTGCTGTAATTATGTTTGCACGCAAAAAAAAGATCAGTGTTATGCATTTGGGTGATGCAGTTGCGCCGGCTTTAATTTTAGCGTATGCAATAGGAAGATTAGGATGTCAGGTTTCTGGTGACGGGGATTGGGGCATTTTAAACAGTGCTTATATTTCACAGCCGGATGGTTCTGTTACAATGGCTGCGCCGGGAGAATTTGAAAAAGTGTTGCAGGCAAATGCAAATTATTACGAATCTGAATTTGGATCAATTGCAGAAGTTCCGCATAAAGATTATACCTCAAGTTGTCTGCCACGTTCATTAGTAGCCCAAAATTATGCCCATAATGTGAATGGGGAAGGATCTTATATAGAAGGTTGCACAAATGATTGGTGCGGACAATTGCCCGTTGCTGTTTTTCCGACGCCGATATATGAAATAGTCATGTCAATGATAATTTTTGCTTTTTTATGGTTTATCCGCAAAAAAATTCATATTCCGGGCATGTTGCTGGCAATTTATGTTATAGGCGCAGGGGTAGAAAGATACTTTATAGAAAAGATCAGAGTGAACAATATGCTTGAATTTATGGGTATCCATGCAACACAGGCTACCTTTATATCGATAATATTTGTTACTTTCGGGTTGGGAATGATGTTCGTGCTGTGGCGAATGTCGAAACGCACACGTTAATTCTAAACTATTCTCCCTTTTCCACATCAAAATTTAACTGGCGAGGTCACAATTGCGTCATTTTTATGCAAACATTCGCTTGATTTTTTTATTATAAATCATAAATTATTTGTAAGTTTACTTGTAACTTTAGAGATTAATCAAAAAAACTATTAATGAAACCAACTTTAAGCTCCTTTCTCCGTGTAACATTATTGACCTTAGGTTTGACCTTTATACAAAATTTTGTTTCTGCTCAGCTAACCGTTGATGATTCAGCCACTCCGGAAGAACTCGTTACTTCTCTGGTTGGAGAAGGTGTTACGATCTCCGATATCACAATGGATTGTCCTGATGGTGCCTATGGATTTTTCGAATGTGTGGATTGTAATGTTGGAATCGGAAGCGGCATTTTATTGACAAGTGGAACTGCTTCTTTGGCAGTTGGTCCAAACAACACCTCTTCGGCATCGGGTGATAATGGTGCGCCCGGAGATGCTGACCTGGATGATATTCCCGGAATTTTAGGCACCAATGACGCCTGTGTACTCGAATTTGACCTAACTGTTACCTCCGATACCATTCGTTTTAATTACTCTTTCGGCTCAGAAGAATATCTTGAATTTGTAGGTTCATTTAACGATGCATTTGCATTCTATATCAGTGGCCCCGGTATTGTTGGAATTGAAAATATGGCTTTGATCCCCGGAACAGCAACAGCAGTTTCCATTAATAATGTTAATACAGGGTCATATCCCGAATATTATGTTGTGAATGGCGATGGGTTTACAGCACCTTTTAATACAGATGATTATTATATTCAATATGATGGTTTTACTACAGTATTGGAAGCAAAACGAAGTGTTATTCCTTGTGAGACCTATCATCTAAAAATGGCTATAGCCGACGACCTTGACTGGGCTTACGATTCCGGCGTTTTCATCGAAGCGGGTTCCTTGTCAAGTCCGGGTGTTACGCTTACCTACGAAACTGAAATTGAAGGTTACCCCGATATTATTGAAGGCTGTAATGAAGGACTACTCACTTTTGCACTTTCATTTGCACCAGTTGATACATTCACAGTAAACCTGGAAGTTACCGGTACTGCAACAATGATCGTTGATTATATCGATTTTGCAACGGAACTGGTTTTTTTACCCGGAGACACTCTAATCGAGATTCCAATTATTGCAATTGCAGATGGAATTGATGAAGGAATGGAAACAATTATCATTTCTGTTGATCTGGGTTGCATTGCGGGTGTTGGAGATAGTCTTGTAATAAATGTTTGGGATGCACTCCCTCTTACGGTTTCCAACGATACCATGATCTGTCCTGATGATGTGGCATTTCTAAATGTTAGCGGCGCTGATACCTATTCCTGGTCACCAACCGGAACACTCAGTGACCCTACTGGAGACTTTACAGAAGCCTATCCTACTGAGCCAACTACCTATACAGTGGAGGGTACACTTGCTTCCTGTGTTAATACCGCCGAAGTTTTTGTCGATATACAATCACCTTCCGCAGATGCAGGTTCCGATACCACAATATTTTTTGGGGAAACAGCATTTTTGGATGCAAGCGGAGGAGTGGAATATTCATGGTCGCCATCCACAGGGCTTAGTGATCCGAACAGCGAAAATCCCCTCGCCACACCTGAAAGCACAATAACCTATACCGTAACTGTAACAACTGCAATAGGTTGCGTATTTACCGATGAGGTAACTGTTATTGTAAGTACCGATGCATTGGTTGGCGTTCCTAATGCCTTTTCTCCAAATGAGGATGGTGTTAATGATGGATTTACCATTATTGTAAGAGGTCAACTCGCATCCTATAATTTGCAGGTTTACAACAGATGGGGTGAAACTATATTTCAAAGTAATGATTTTACTAATTCATGGAACGGAAATATAGAAGGTGATGCACAACCCATGGGTGCCTATGTTTATGTTTTAAATTATACTGACCTCAATGGTGAAAGTTTTATGCAACAAGGAAACTTTACGTTGGTGAGATAAAAATATTGCCGGACTTTTATATCTGTCTGGAAAAGCAACATCTTAAATGAAAACAATATTTGTGATCATTTAAGCTGAATTAGGGTAATAAATAATGTCAAAATGAAACCAATTTTTAGCAAACTCCTCAACGCTGCATTTTTGGTAATTTGCATCGTGTTTGTAAATGCAAATATATCAGCTCAAATTACAATAGATGATACGGCAACGCCGGATGAATTAGTTAGTTCTTTAGTTGGCACCGGAGTAACCGTTTCCGGTGTTACCATGGATTGCCCTACAGGGGCTTTTGGATTTTTTGATTGTATTGATTGTAATGTTGGAATAACCAGCGGAATAGTTTTAACAAGTGGTTCTGCTGATCTCGCCGCAGGGCCAAACAATAGTTCCGGTTCTACTGGAGGAGCAGGTACTCCCGGGGATCCCGATCTTGACGCAATTCCCGGTGTACTTGGAACTTATGATGCATGTGTATTAGAATTTGATATTACAGTTACATCAGATACCATACGGTTTAATTATTCCTTTGGATCAGAAGAGTATTTGGAATTTGTTGGTTCGTTTAACGATGTATTTGCATTTTATATAAGTGGTCCTGGTATAGTTGGAACGGAAAATCTTGCAATTATACCCGGAACCGCAACACCGGTTTCAATAAATAATGTAAATAATATTGATAATCCTAGTTATTATAATATAAATGGAACCGGATGGGATCTTCCCTACAGTGCCGATGATTTTTATATTCAATACGATGGTTTTACTACTGTTCTGGAAGCAAAAAGAAATGTAATTCCCTGTGAAACTTATCACTTGAAAATGGCAATAGCCGATGATCTTGACTGGTCTTTAGATTCAGGCGTTTTTATTGAGGCCGGTTCTCTTACCAGCCCTGCAGTAAGTCTTTCTTACGAAACACAAATTGATGGTTATACCGATATTATCGAAGGTTGTAATGATGGAGAAGTTACCTTCGTTTTGTCGTTTGCACCGGTTGATACCTTTACTGTAACAATGGTTGTAGAAGGTACTGCCGATAACGGAACTGACTATGTGGATATCCCGGCAGATCTCATATTTTACCCGGGTGATACTATGATAACAATTACCATTGATGCTATTGAAGATGCTTTGGCAGAAGGAGTAGAAACTATCACAATTTATGTTGACCTCGGTTGTGCCTCCGGAGTTAGCGATACACTTATAATCAATGTATACGATGCACTTCCCCTTGTAATTTCACCTGACACCACAATTTGTCCGGGTGGAGTTGCAGTGCTTACCGTGAGTGGAGGGGAAACGTATGCCTGGACCCCTGCAGAAACACTGAGTGATCCGGCTGATGATTATACTGAGGCCTATCCCACCGAACCAACAGTTTATACTGTTATTGCTACAAGATTTGCCTGTGTAAATTCAGAAACGGTTTTCGTAGATATATATCCGAATACTGCTTATGCAGGTAACGATACGCTGATCTATTTTGGGGAAACCGCCTATTTGGATGCCGATGGCGGGGTATTTTATGAATGGTCACCTGTTACGAGTTTAAATGACCCGAATATCGAAAATCCAACCGCGAATCCTGAAATATCAACAATTTATACTGTTACCGTAACTACAGACATCGGATGCACTTTTACCGATGAAATGGAAGTGGTAGTAGTTCAGCCTCAGGCAGTTGTGATCCCGAATGCGTTTACGCCAAACGGTGACGGTTTAAATGATTTATTGCATATTTCCACCTTTGTGAATGTGGATTTAAATTCATTTTGTATTTTTAACCGTTGGGGGCAAAAAATATTTGAAACAAGTGATATTTTAGGCGGATGGGATGGCAAGTTTAATAATAGTGATCAGGAAATAGGCGCATATATGTATATATTTGTGGGGACTGATGAAGAAAATAACGAAATCATAAATAAAGGAACAATTACATTACTCAGATAAATATTAAAACAATAACCAATGATGAAGATTTACAAAATCGCGTTTTTTGCAGCTTTCATGGCTGTTGGTGTATTAAGGGCTCAGGACGTTCACTTCTCACAGTATAACGCCGCCCCGCTTGCATTGAATCCGGCACTTACAGGTGTAAACTCCTGCGACTGGAGAGCAGGGTTAACTTACCGCAACCAATGGAACAGTGTTACAACTCCTTATGTAACCTACGAAGCATTTTTTGACATGCCTATTGTTAAAAATATTGGTGCCGCAAGTAAATTAACCGGGGGATTATTATTATACAACGATGTATCCGGCGACGGAAATTTAACGAACCTGAGTATTATGGGTTCCACAGCTTTTGTGCTTGGACTTGGTGGTCGCGATGATCACAATCTTTCACTCGGCTTACAGGGCGGTTTAATGCAAAAATCGTTGGATTTTGATGCACTAAAATGGCCAAATCAATGGGATGGGGATGAATTTAATACAATAATTGATCCACTGGAACCGTATTTGGGAGATAATGTTTCTCGTTTTAATATGAGCAGCGGTTTAGCATACCATAATGTGGTTTCTAAAAAATTTAATATTACTGCCGGATTTGCGATGTTCAATTTAGTTTCTCCGAAAGAAAGTTTTTTACAGGATGAAGAAAATAAATTAGGTTCACGTTTAGTCGGTCACTTAAAAGCAGGTTTTACTTTTGCTGATAAATACGGATTTATTCCTTCTGTTTTATATCAAACACAATCCGGTGCACAAGAAATTGTTGTTGGTGCAGATTTGGGATATTTTTTAAATAATGCGAATTTCCCTGCAACCTTTTTTCTTGGAGGCCATTACCGTTTAGATGATGCTATGATCGCTACTGTTGGAATGGATTATAAAAATTTCCGTTTCGGAGCGAGTTACGATATTAATACTTCCACATTACAGGAAGCCAGTAGCGGAAAAGGTGGATTCGAATTATCGCTGGTTTATACAGGTTGTATTTTACCGGTTATTCCTAAAAACTTTGATATGCCTTGTCCACGTTATTAATATTTGTGAAACAAAATGAATTCTCAACTGATAAAGAAATATAGCATGAAAAAAATATTTTCAATTCTTACAATAATTCTATTTGCCGCGACAGCTAATGCTCAAACACATGATCCGGAATTAGATAAAATGAATGCTACACGTAAATTAATGTATGGTGATGCATTAATGTCGGCAGGAAGTTATTATGGAGCGCAAGACGCATATAAACTTGCGTATGAAGATGAAGCATCTCAGGAAGCTGCGTATAAATTAGCAAGAGCGTATTATTTAGCACGCAATTATAAAGATGCTGAAAAATGGTATAAAACCGCTATAGATGCCGGTAAATCTAAAGACATGTATCCTGATGCAGGGTTTTATTATGCCATGAGTTTAAAATACAATGGAAAATATGCCGAAGCTAAAGAAGGATTTAAAGCAGTTACTAAAAACAGTAAATTAAAAGGTGCTTCTGCAACAATTTTAAAACGTCAGGCGAAAAATGAAGATAAGGGCTGTGATGTTGCAATATTACTCGCACAAAATCCAACTACAGTTAATGTGGAGCATTTAGGTGCTAACGTAAATAATAATTACACCGATTTCTCTCCAAAGTATAGTCCGGATAATAATTTAACCTATGCAGCTTTAGTTTCTGAAAAGCCGATTGATCTAGGTCAGCAAGGTAAAACAGAATTGCGTTCCAGAATTTTTACCTCAACTGCAGAAGGTGATACCTGGACACCATCAAAAGAACTTAAAGCCCCTTTTAATAAAGGTGATGCACATACCGGAAATGGTGCTTATTCCGGTGATGGTAAAAGATTTTATTATACAGAATGTCGTCCTAACGATTCCCTTGTAATGATCTGTAAAATATATGTAAGTGAATACGAAAGTGGTGAATGGCAAAGTGGAAAGGAAGTAAGTGATGTAAATACCACAGATTTCACTTCAACTCATCCGGCACTTGGAACTTTTAAAGGGAAAGAAATTTTATATTTCTCTTCAGACCGGGCGGGTGGCCGCGGGGGAATGGATTTGTGGTATGTAGAAGTGCAAAATAAGGGAAAGGGTTATTCAAATCCTATCAATTGTGGAACCAAGGTGAATACAATTGGTGATGAGATTACGCCTTTTTATAATGATGAACAGGGGTTATTGTATTTCAGCTCCAACGGACAAATAAATATTGGTGGTTTAGATATCTATAAAACTGCCGGTGGAATGAAATCATTTGATGCTCCGGAAAACTTAGGTTTACCATTTAATAGTTCAGTAGATGATTTTTATTTTTCAACTAATCAATCAGGTAAAAAAGGATTTTTTGTTTCAAACCGCAAAGGGGGTTTCAATGTAAAAAGCGAAACTTGTTGCGATGATATTTATGCCTACAAATATCCTCCGGAATTTGTGATTATGGTGCGCGCAATTGATGAAATTTCTAAAGAAGTTATTATTGGTGCCGGAGTTGATCTTAATCAATCCGGAGTTAAAAAAGATTCTGCTGTAACTAAAATGGCAAACCTGTACGAAGATTTTTATGTTGGAACAGCACAAGATAAATTTGAATTGACCAGTTATAAAGAAAAATATAAAAATGGCCGTGCAACAACCTCTACTGTCGGATTAAAAGAAAATGATACTTTATATGTCGATATCATGATGGAACCTATTATTGAATTAATACCAATTGAAGTAAAAAATATTTATTATCCTTTAGGTAAATGGGATCTTCGTCCGGAATCGTTCAGAGCATTGGATTCTATGTATAATGTGTTGGCATTAAGTCCTCAATTAAAAGTGGAGATCGGTTCTCATACAGATAGCCGTGATACTGACGAAAGAAATAAAATTCTTTCTCAGCATCGTGCGGATACAGTTGTGAGTTATATGATCTCCAGAGGGATTGATCCTTCGAGATTAGTTGCCACAGGATATGGTGAAACAACCCCTAAAAGTATTTCTGAAGATTTTAAAGTAAGCAGCGGAACAGTTATTCCAAAGGGAACAGTGCTTACGGAAGCATTTATTACAAAATATAAAGGTCAGGATTTTGAAGACTTGCATCAATTGAACAGGAGAACGGAATTCACCATCATCGGCATTATTCCAAACGCTATCATCACTTACGATGAAGCAACAATTGAAGCTAATGAAGCACGTAAACGCGATGCGGAAATGCAACGTCAGAAAAAATTACAAGATCTTCAACAAGTGGATGAAACTGATGTAATTGATACTCCTGAGGTAAAAACAAATGAAACAAAAACAACCGGAGATAAAAAGACAACAACAACCACTGCAACAAACACGAATGCCCTTGATGCAACACTTACCAAAAAAGGAAATATGTATGAAGGAAATGCATCAGTTAATGGTAAAGAACAAACTAAATATATCTTAAACTTAAGTCCTAGTATTACAGTGGCTATGGTTGGTAAAGAGTATTTTATCAGATTATGGGAATCAGGTACTATAACAGAAGCTGATATCAAAAATGATAAACCAACAGATCTAGGAAACGGAACAACAATTAAAGGAGATGTATTCACTATTAAAACGCTTCAAATTGGTGATGTTACCTTAACGAATGTAGACACTAAGATCAACATGACAAGTACACAAAACTTAATTGTTGGTGTTAAAGTTGCAGAAAAAAGTGGTTGCTCATTTGATGTTGCGAAACTGAAATTTAAATGTAAATAAAAACACAATATTCTTTTTAGAAATTGGCTCCGCTGAAAAGTGGAGCCTTTTTTTTAGTAGGCAGTGGGAGGGGGAGTAGCAGTGGCAGTCACAGTAGTTTAAAATTGGCAGTCGAAGTTGCGGTTTTTGAAAAATGTTCGATTTGTAGAGACGCAATGCATTGCGTCTCTACAAATCGAACATTTTTCAACCCAGAACTCAGAATCAGTCACAGAAGGCTGTCGCAGTTGGCAGTGAGCGGTGGGATGATCGTCGAGCCAGAACCAGTAGCAGTTGGCAGCAAACAGTGTAAAGCGCAGGAACATAACCAATTACAATCGCAGTGGCTGTAAACAGGTTCGCGCAGAATTCAGAACCAATAATGATCGAAGTGGCATTGGTAGAAAAAAGTAAAAATCTCACTCACAGTCACTGTCTCATAAGTTGAAAATCGGTCTATCGTAGAGACGCAATGCATTGCGTCTCTACGATAGACCGATTTTCAACCCAGAATCAGTGGCATTAGTCAGATCGTCAACTCTGAACCCTCAACCCAGAACCAGTCACAGTGGCAGTGGGCAGATCGTCAACCATGAAGTCAGAACCAGTCGCAGATGGCAGTGGGCTGATCGTCTACCAGAATAGAACTCAGAACCAGTCGCAGTTTTCAGTGGGCGGATCTTCTATCCAAAATCTGAACCCGGAACCCAGAACTCAAAACCTGCCTGATGCTTACGCCGTAGGCATGTAGGCCCAGAACTCAAAACTCAGAACTCTTTTCCTTCGAAAACGCAGAAATAAATAACAATATCCAACCCGCGATCAGTGATAAACCACCGAGTGGAGTTATTGCTCCGAGCCATGCCATGCGTTCTCCGAAAAGGTATTGTGAAAGGGATAGGAAATAAAGACTGCCCGAAAATATGATCATGCCGGTAATAAATGCGATAACTGACCAGTTTTTCAATTTGGGTTTTAATATGTTGGAAAAGGCCGCTACTGCTAATAAGGCAAAAGTGTGATAAAACTGATACCGCACTGCCGTTTCAAAAATCCTGATATCTTCTGAAGTGATTTTTTGTGCGGTTTCCAATTGTTGTAATCCGTGGGCTCCAAATGCACCTAAAGCAACGGAGAAGGCGCCGGAAATTGCAGCGCAGCGAATGATTTGTTTTTGTTCCATAACCTGAGTTTGTATGTGCATATATGCGTATACACAAATGATATTTCGATATAGCTTTGCAAAGGTAATCATAACACTATGGAGCAACGAAAAATATGGACCATTGGCGGAATTTTAGCTGTAGTTTTATTTATTACAGTTTACCTTATGTTTTTTAATAAAAGAAATGAAACTGTTTTAAACGGGATGCCGCAGGATGTTATTTGTTTTTTCGATGTTAAAAAAACGGATGCCTTTACTGTTTTATTAAACAATCAAATTGTTATGCAAGATATGTTGCAAACACAATTATTTGGCAATCTAAAAAAAGACCTGGAATTATTCAACAAAATTTGTGGCACCAAGGCAGAATTATTATCAGATATTCAAAATAAAAATTTTCTCTCCGGTGCATTTGCATCCGGCGATAACAATGTGCAGTATTTATTTTTATTGCAATTGGATGAAGCTGCAAGATTAAATCTCAAACAGTTTATTCCTGAATTTAATGGCGAACAACCAAATGTTTCGGTACACAGATTCGAAAGGGCCGATATCTATGAACTGAGTTACAAACAAACCGGAATAGCTATTTCATTTGCAAAAGTTAGCGGCGTATTTATTTTCAGTGCTTCTTCCGTTTTGGTGGAAAATGCTATACTGCAATTAAAAAATGGAGATCCGGTTACGGAAAATGCAGGGTTTAAGGAAGTATATGGGAATATGAATAAAAAAGCGGATCATAGTTTTTATTTGAATTCAGATCAGATGAGCAATTACCTTTCTCTGTTCGCCTCAAATGATAAATATGCATCTATTATGCAGATCAATAAATTTGTATCCTGGATGGGATTCGAATTTGAGTTTGGGGAAGCGGGTGTTTCCATTAACGGATATGCTGCATCAAAAAATGATAAAAACGATCTGCTCCTCAGCCAATACACAGGCGAATTTTCTGTAGATATGAATGCATCTGTCCCTGCAAATTCCGTTGTGCTTTATCGCGTGAATGCAGAACGTTTATCCGAAAATATTGCTTCCTCTTTTACCGACGAAACCGAGAACCGCGATTATTTTGATCATTGGATGCCCTGGATGACAAATAATATCTTATTTGGTATTTCAGAATCGTTGGATCAAAACTTTATGAAAAGGAGTTTCCTCATTATTCCTACTTCTGATAGAGTTTTGGCCGAAAATAAATTAAAATATGCGGTGGTGTCCGACACCTTGCGCTACAGAGGTCATGTAATTATGGAAATTGCAGCAAAAAATATCATTACCGGAATTGCCGGAGCTCAGTTTCCTGAATTATGTTATGCCGCGTGGAATAAAAATGATCTTATTTTCACCTTCGAGTTATTACAACTTAAAAATATGCTTGATGCTATTGAAAATGGGGAAACATTAATGGCAGATGGTGAGTATAACGAATTTAAAACCCATGTATCTGCATCATTCAACAATTCGATTTATCTAAATCTCAGTAAATCGGAACAAATTATTTCAGGTTTTGTTTCCGACAAACATATAGATTCTATAGAAAAGAATTTTAATTTATTGCAAAAATTCCCAAGATTAGAAATACAATTCAGCAATAATAAAAATGTTTATTTGTTAAATGGATTTATCAGTTATAGTGCAGCTCCTCAGCGTAAAAACGGGATATTGTGGAAATTGCAGGTTGATCATCCAATTGAAAGCGGACCATTTACTGTTTATAATCAACTGAATAAACAAAAAAGTATTGTTGTGCAGGATACTGCGCATCAATTGTATCTGATTAATGCAAGTGGTGATGTGTTGTGGAAACAAAAATTACCCAATAAAATTACCGGTAAAATTCATGAAGTTGATTTTTATGGAAATGATAAATCGCAGATCTTATTTAATACTTCCGATGCCATTTATTTGTTGGATATGAACGGAAATGCCGTAGAGGGATTTCCCATCACCTTAACAGCGAAGATAACGAATCCATTAACCGTTCTTATGAACACAAAAAATGATTATCGCATGTTTGTTGCATGTGATAATGATAATATTTATGGATTTTTTAAAGACGGAAAACCAATTCCGGGTTGGAATCCACAACGTAATACCGGCGATGTTTTATTACCGTTATTTGAAATGACTTCCGATAAAAATAACTTACTGGTTTTTATCAATTCGAAAGGAATTCAATTTAGAAAGGAAGCCGGAAATGCAGTGCGTTCCATTCCTGTGAAGAATAATATTATTGCAACTAACACAAACGGCAATACAAAATATTTTATGGATGCAAAGGGGAATATCATTCTTGCGGATAATAACTTGAATACAAAAACTTTGGCAGCTCCCGAAAATTTCATTTCCGGAAATTTTGCAAAAGTTAATGTGGATGATACCACAGATATTTTGTATTTGGAAGGTTTTTACTTTAAAGCCAAATCAATAAATGGGAAATCTTTATTTGTTGCTGAAATTGATTCTTCTTTTAATGAGGTAGTATCGTTCGAATTTATGGATCAATTTTATTATGGAGCTGTTTCAACCGAAAATAAATTAATATTATTTAATAATTCAGGTCAAATAATGGAGGGTTTCCCTGTTCTTGCCGGTGCCAATTTTATTATTGATGATATTACCAGAAATGGGGATAAAATGTTGGTTACCTGTGTAGATAATGCTATTATAACATACAGAATAAAATAACAGAAACCGTAAATTTGTCCTTTAATTTTGTTTTATGACCGTTTTGAGTACTGATTTGAAAATACCAGGGGCAACAGCAATTTATCATGGAAAGGTTAGAGATGTTTACACCATAAAAGATAAATATCTTGTAATGGTGGCTAGTGATCGTATTTCTGCTTTTGATGTTATTTTGCCGCGTCCAATTCCGTTTAAAGGTCAGGTGCTCAATCAATTGGCCTCGTATTTTTTAGATGCAACTAAGGATATGGCCCCAAATTGGTTATTATCCGTTCCCGATCCGCGTGTATCCATAGGCATTAAATGTTTGCCTGTTAAAGTAGAAATGGTAATTCGAGGATATTTAGCGGGACATGCTTGGCGCGAATACAATGCCGGGAAACGCATGATTTGCGGAGTTGCGATGCCCGATGGCATGAAAGAAAACGACAAATTTCCGGAACCCATTATCACGCCAACAACAAAAGCAGATGCCGGACATGATGAGGATATTTCTAAAGGTGAAATTTTAAAACGCAATTTAATTACGCCCGATAAATATGAATTGATGGAATATTACACGCGCAACCTCTTTAAAGCAGGAAGCACCATGGCAAATGCGCGCGATTTAATTTTAGTGGATACAAAGTACGAATTTGGGTTGCACAATGGCAAAATACTGTTAATGGATGAAATTCATACGCCTGATTCATCGCGCTATTTTTATCTTGAAGGATATGAAGAAAGACAAAAAAAAGGCGCACATCAAAAACAACTTTCAAAGGAATTTGTAAGAGAGTGGCTCATTGAAAACAACTTCATGGGTAAGGAAGGACAAGCAGTTCCCGAAATGTCGGATGCATGGATTAAAACAATTTCTGACCGCTATATTGAGTTATATGAAAAGATGACGGGTACACAATTTCAACCCTCTACTAACGATAAAAAAACAATTGAACGCAATATTATTGGAAAATTAAGTGCGATGTAGTAACATGTATTTATAATTGATAATTGCCTTTTTTATTCGATTTAATTAAAAGCCTTTTAAATGAAATTATAAATCTGTCCAAATAAATTAATGGATAAAAAGAAATAAAATGTCCTTGATTGGGTTCGAAATATAGCATCAGATTTCACCATTTTAAGTTATAAGTGCCCTATTTATAAGTGTTATATTTAATTTACAGTTTCGTCTAAACTTTTCAAAAGTAAGCAAAAGCATTAATTGTTTTACCTATGTTTTACCGAGTTAGTTAATTTTACATTCTAAACTCAGACTAAAATGCCAACATTCAAAATATTCGTAAACGAGCGAAAGTTAAACAAAAGAGGAGAAGCTCCAATTTATCTTAATATTATTAAGGATAGAAAATCTTCTTTTATTTTATTAGGTTAATATATAAGTGATACCGTTTTCGATGCAATATTAAATGCATTTCCTTTTATTTAGCATTAGTCTAATTGGTCAGAAAAAATATTTTATTTTGCGAAAAATAAATCTTACTTTTTTATTGAAAAACAATTTTCTGATTCCCAATAATTTGTTTTTCTGCTTTAATTTGAATAAAATATATTCCTCTTGACCAAGCTCCATATATAGCTTTGGTAAATTTAAAATCCACACCAATTGACCTTGCTTCGATACCTCTATAAAGTTCTTTAAATGTATTTCCTTCCCATTCTGAGCACCCGCATGGTAAAACTGGAGTAATACACACTCTTAATACATCATAAGTAGCTTCCTCACTATAAATACCCTTGCCTCTTTTAATACCTTGTTTAGGCCCGTAAGGCAAATTATTTTCAAAAGTATTACTCATGAATAAGACACCCTTGACAGCCCACATGGTTACGTGAGAATTGGGCAACAAGCCTTCATTTAAATTATCATCTGTTAAAAAAGTACAACCAATAAATTCACTAATATTTTCATTTGCAAAGGATAGAAATTCAATACTTCTTTTGTTATTCTTAAAAGTTGAAGCAAGGGCAACTATTATTCCACCATGATATTCAGGGTCGCTCCAACCCACATCATTATATTTCGATGTGCTAATACCATTATTAGAATTCTCAATTAGAGAGTTTCCCTTAATTAAAACAACACCATGATCGCTACCTGAAGCTGGATAAGAGCCGCTTAATACAGATATAATGGAAGGATGAATTAAATTATCATATCCCCAAACTTCAATTCCTTTCCACATTGCTCCGCATAAATTTGTTAGCGTAGCACCATCCTCAATTAATCTAGCGCCTCTTTCAACTGTAATTCTGCGATTAGATCCCATGTTTATTACAGCGCCACTGCTGATTGTCAAGGTACTGCCAGATTTAATAACTACATCTTGAAAAATATCTTTATCAACTGTCCAGGAAGTATTTGAATTTATCTCAATCTTAAGTGCAGAAATTACCTCGGGAAGTTTAGCTTCCCAAATTCCACTACCAAATGTAGCTGCGCCAATTTTTCCTGAACAATAATCGATTTCAATATCCATTATTAATGAATGGGGAAGGAGCCCGCCATATTCAACCCAACTTGACATTGAGTTGTCTCGATAATATACACCACCTGTTTTATAGTCATCACCATCAACAGCGATAAATAATTTATCATTAGATCCTATTTGATAAATCACTTTATTTGTGGGCGCCTTTGGTAAACCATTTGAATAATTTGACCAAGTCCAAACATTGGTAGTTGGATTCCGAACTCCAATGTATATATTTTGTTGATTTCCATTATTGTCGAGCCAATCGTTAAAAGTAATCCATATTTTATTTGGATCAGTTGGCGAAACAATGACTGAGGTGATAAATTCATCAACACCTACTAAATGAGGACTTACATCGATCCAATCATATCCCGCAGCATCTACACCACCATTGTAATGAACAAAGAGTTCTAATCTTTTATAATAATTTACGTTATTCCAATCCGTTGAGGGGTTTCCAGATAAATCCACCAATAACCAACAGTAGTAATGTAAATAATATTTGAATTAGACTGACTAACAGCAATTGACAAAATACTATTACTATCAGTCGGTATCCCGGGATGAGGTTCAAGTTTAAATAAAGCCCCCCCCCCTGAAATTGATTTTCGTAAAGTTCCATATCCAGCATATATAACATCAGCATCATCAGGCGCCATGGTCATGGCAATTTGATTTGGAAAAATTCTTCTTTCAGCTCCGGCATTATTACCTAATTCCGCATAATTCATTCCCGCTGGTATTGCAGGATTTAATTCATTATAAAAAATATCCCCAAATTGATCACATGTTGGTGGATTTTCACATTGATAATCAGAGGTATAAAAAATATCCGGATTTTCGAAGTTTATTAGTGTATTGGATCCGTCATGGGAAGAAGGTAAAATTCGTTCCCATTCACCTTCGTCAAATATATGGGAATATACATCCTGACTACCAATAACAATGCGTTTAGATTTTGGTGAGTACGACAAGTCAAATGTCTCTGAGACACATAATCCTTGATTGACATCAACGAAATGCGCGCCTCCATCACTGCTTCTAAACACGCCTCCATCAGTACCAGCATACACGATCAATCCAGAAGCATCATTTGGATCAACTTCAATTGTCATCACATCATCATGTATAATATTATATGTTAAAGTTAAATCATCAGGGTTCGGACTTGAAACATAGATGGTCGTATTTTCGTAGTCACCACCCGGTTTAATTTCTAAATCCCAAAAATATTTATCCCGTTGTGAGATACCACTCATTACAAATATATCCCAATCCTCACCTCCATTAGTTGAGATGTAAATTTCACCACTTCCTATATCATAATTCTGACCACCAGGGAGCCTTCGTACTATTGCATAAACTTTTCCTTCTGTATAAGGATCATACACTATTTTTGAAATCCTTGTTCCATTACTTTCGTTACTCTTAAATTGATCTGAAAAATCAGAATCAGGGTTTGTATAGGATAAGCTTGTGGAAGTAAATATAGCACCTCCATCAGACGATTTAAATATTCCAATACTGCTAAATCTTTTTGAAAAACCCATAAATGGGCTTTCATTTTCTCCTGTTCCTACTAATATATTATCGGGATTAAAAGAATCAACTGCAATTGTTGAAACACCGCACCTATTCCAGAGGTAGGATAAAAATACAGGTTCCCAGTTGTTTGTCAGTGAAGTAAAATCTTTACTCCAAACTGGCCCTCTTGGTGAGGCTGCCCAGATAAGGTTTGATCCTTCTTGTAATGTTATCGCGCAGATACGTCCATTGCCATTTCCATCAATAAAACTTCCATTTATAGGGTTTGGAATACCAAATGGCCCAATATTAACCCACACCGAAGATTGACAAACGGAAATTTGATGAATAATCAGGGAAATTAAAATGAGGGTTGTAGTTTTCATAAAATATTTTTTTAATTATAAAATAATTACAGACCTTGTAAAAAAAATATTTTGGCTTTTAAAAATTATATAGTAGTATCCCTGTGGTAAATTATTAGTATTTAGTTGGTAATTCCCAGTTATTGTAAATTGGTAAATCATATTTACTGTTATTGATATTATTTCACATTCATAGCGAATATTTTTTTCATTAATTATTGATAATTTTTCTCCTGCAATGCAGGGATTCGGATAAATTTCAATTAAATTTTCGAAATAATTATTTATTTGAACATCGCCTGTGTAGCAATTAAATATAGTATAAGGGCGCTCATATATAATGACGTTATTTTCCTTATAACATATAACCTGAGATTTGTTCACTTGAGGTGTATAAACTCCATACCCAAAATTTTCTGGTCCAGCTGTAAAAGGCGATGGACCAAACACGGCCCCAAGACCTTCAATCCAGAATGTAGAATCACTGTTTCCATCAATAAAAAACAAAATGTTAAACCTTTTACGGAAGTTTCCATCAATAAAAATAGAATCAATTGAAGATATTTTAGATGAATCAAATTGTGAAAATGTAAGACAATGGCTTAAACTTTGTCCTTCTGTTGCTGAAAAATCATACAAGAGACTATCACCATCAAATTCAATATTAAATCTGTATAGGTAAACTTTTCTTGCCGCTGTATCTTCTCTGAGAAGCGCATTATACGAATTAGAGCAAGTGTCATCGAACACGTTTTTTACCTTAAAATACATTTTTCCATCAAATAATGTATCCCCATCAGTACAAAGTTTATAAAAGTATCATGAGGTATCTCCTTCCATTCCCATTATCCACGTTCTATTAAGAATTGACCACTTTCCACCATCATGAAGGAATTGGTGATATGTATTCGTTTGGGAATTGCAATAAATGCTTATTGACATAAAAAAAACAATTGCAAATAAATGAGGCTTACTGAAATAATTGCCATTTATAAGACAATTAGCTTTTTTCTTTAAGAAAATGAGTTTAGATAAAACACCGAGCAATTTCATAAAGTATGAGTTTCGAAATTCAAGTATACTAAAAAAAATCCTGTGCTAATAACGGAATTGATAAACCTGTAATTATTGTTTTTTACAATCGCAAGTGTCTATTTTTGAGGGCTCACTAAAATCATTCGTTGCCAAGACATGAGACAATAAGTAAGTTCTGCATCAATTGATTTAAAAGCACCTGAACTAGCCGCTCTTCTATTATAATCATCAATTAAGTAATCTGCTCTTCCTGTTCCTATGAATATTGTTTTTGGGTTTAATGGATTTATGGCAATTTCAGCAATTCCTATTTCTTATAAATCATTTGTAGATAATACAGAAACTGCGCTGCCCACTACCGATGATAAGAAGGCAAATAAATATTGCAGTAAATATGGATTCTTTCATTTATTATTGTTGGTTCTCAAGCCTACTCATTTACTATTAGGCCTAAAAGTTTAATAGTTGAAGTGAAGCTACAGACTTTAATTAGAGTGAAAACCTGAAGGTATGATAGATTCAAACTAGTTTTCAGAAATATGGAAGTTTACATTAGATTCTTTTAGAAGATCCCAAAAATATGTTTTACCTATGTTTTACCAAAAACTAAAAAACCCTTATAAGGGCTATCTATATAAGAGTTCTAGGCAATACAAAATGACCCGGATTGGATTCGAACCAATGACCCCCAGCTTAGAAGGCTGATGCTCTATCCAGCTGAGCTACCGGGCCGGAATGGCGCAAAGATAATGGTTTTTGGCGAAAATCAGAAAGCCAGATATCCGAAAGATACCGTTGGAACCGCAAAAAAGAATGTACGGGTATTCTTAATGGTATTTCCCTGAGGGTATGACGATGATAATATTTCGTATTCTCCGCCGAGTAACTCGTTGTTGAAAGAACTATTTGTGTGTTCATTATCTAAAAAATAGCCTGCTTCCAACGAAATATCCATGGTAACCTTATCCCAGAAAATTGTTTTTGCCCCATAACTTACAGAAAAACCAAGCGTTGAACTTTTATCCCATTTATAATTAGCCAGATCGTCAGGGATATTATTTCTACTGAATTCGCTTTTAACCAATTGGGTATTAAAACTATAATTCGTGATATAAAAACCGAAATAAGATCCTAAAGGTGCTGGAGTAGCAGTGGTATAAGTTTTATATCCAAAACTGAACATGTTTCCTTTACTTTCTGCACCCACCAGGTCAATTACATCATCTTCAACAGCAAGATAATTAATGTTGGAAGTGTAGTTAAAGGGATTGTATCTTAAAACAATAGAACCACTGTTAAATATAATATATTCAACATTCAATTTTATTATGTGTTTAAAAAGTAAAGGATCGTTTTCAACTCCATCATTAATATAATAATCATCTGTTAATGGAATATCAAAGTATTTTGTTGCCAGATTAGAAAGTGGAGAATATCCGAGCTCCACCATAAATTTTTTGCCCTGATAACCCACCGATTGCGCTTGCAATTGTGTTACAAATAAAAATGGGATCAATAAATATAAAATTCGATTTTTCATGTTAGTTTCTGTGGGTTTAATTTGTGGTGGTTGTGGAAGATGTGGAAGTTATGGTTGTGGCGTTTTTGGGTTCTGTGGAGATCTCATACAACATTTCGTACGTATGCGAATTTAATATAGCCCGCGTATCATTGTTGTCGAGGAATAAAAATTTTAACACATTGGCTTCCCGTGTTTTCACGTTGTATAAAAGACTCAGATAAAAGAATTCATATTCCGGTGTTGCCAATTTATAAATTCCATACGGTAAAAGTGGAATAAAGAAAGGCGATAAAGCAATATATACAATTGGACCTAAAATATTTTGCCTGTCGCGCATGGAAATAATACCTGTCCATAAAAAATAATCGGTGTTGTATTTATTTGCTATCGAATCTATCATGGCCTGATTATACCCCGGCATATTGATGTTTCCGAAATCGAGTTGTTCTGAAAACCAGTCGTTGAGTTCGGTCATATCAGTAAACTTTTCGGCATCTGTATTTTCCAGCGTTAAAGGGTCAATAATTTCCAGATCCATTTCTAAAAGTGCAGCATTTTCTTTAAGTATCTGCATATAATTAATTTCTCCCTGTTCTCCGGAAACATATTCGACACCTCCATTTTTGCGAAGATCTAAACGTCTGTAAAATGGATTCACCACTACTACTTTATCTATACCGAGTTTGGAACCATAAAAATAATCGCGTGTATCTCCTTTATTCACGTATTTTATTCCGGCTTTTTTATAGGCTTTTGCATCGGCTTCCCTTTGGTCGCGTTCCGTTACGGCATCGTTCCATAATTTTCGGAATTCTTTGTTTTCCCAATAATCGTAATAAGCGTAGAGTAATGGTTTTTTGTATTTATCTGCTCTTATTTTTTCAGTAGAAGCTCTTTTTGACCTTACTGTTGCTGTTTTCCGTGATTTTTTTGTCGACTTTTCACTGATCACCACTTTTATTTTAGGATTGGCAATATTGGATAAAACATATAAACTATCCCTTGATACCGTTTTGTCCTCATAAAAATCGTGTTCATCATTAAAGTGATAAAAAACAAGGTCGTTCACCAGCGATTCACAAATGGGTAATATTTCTTTGTCTTCAGGATATTTGAGATGTAAATTAAAAGTATAGTTCAGCGACATAACATTTAATTCCACATCATTCATGGCCCATAATAAAAAATACAGTTGTTGCTGTTCTCCTTCGTAAGTTTCGAATCGCGCCTTTTCAGCATATACTTCATCTTCTTTACTGTTTCTGAATTTCGTGAGTCCGGTAAGTGATTTTGCGATGATTTTTTCAAGATATTTATTGTTTGGTTCTTTCTGCAGTATCAGGTAAGAGGAATAAATAGCATCTTGAAAATAATTGTTGTGTAAATAAAACATTGGCAACTCATATCTGGCTACATTTCGAATAGCGAGAAATTTATTTTCGGAAATGAGATACGGTTCGCGATTGTCGGTATTAATATTTCTCATGAATTCACGAACGCCTTCTCTTCTTTCAGCAATACTTGGATGTGTACTTTTATTTGCCTCATAAGAAGAAACCGTTTCAGGTGTTCCGCTGATTCTTTTTACAGAATCCATTTTTAAATTCTTTGAAATAACATAATGCGGCCCCTCAAAATATTCGATAGGAAAACTTACATTTTCATAAGGCAGATAAGAATATTTTAATACGTCGAAAACAGCATCTAACGTTGTGGTATCGGCATAATATTTTGTTTTGATTAAAGTTTGAATTCCATAATCATCAGCCTCCGTTTCCAGAGTTTGTGAATATCTGTTTTTAGTGATCATGGTTTTATCAAAAGATGATTTTTTTAATAAGGAATTATTGGAGCTCTTTTTATCTATCTCGGTAGCTTCCATATAAAAATCTAATCCGTGTTCACGGGCAATATGTCCTATTTCATGGCCCATAACATAAGCAAGTTGGGCTTCATTGTCGAGCATTGCTATTAATCCCATACTGATAAAAATATTTCCACCTGCTCCGGCAAATGCATTTACTACAGGTGATCGCAATAAATAGAAATGCACTTTGCTTCTCAATTCAGGATTATCCTTTAATAATTCATCTGCAATTCCATCCAGATAAGAATTATATTCCGAATTGTATAAAACTGTTCCGCTGCGCATCATTTCATCAATGGAAAATCCGCTTTCGAGGTAATATTGTTGTTTAGTCTTTATTTCCTGCCTGGAAATGTCCGCTTCTATCACTTGAATTTCATCATAATACTTTTCAGTGGAAGGAGTGTAAACTTCAGAAGGGAGCGTTCCAGTATTTGTAACTCGCTGATAGTCACCAGTAGTTTGGCCTATGCTGAAGTAAGTGCAACAGCAAAAAATGCCCATTACTAAAAACTTATTCATACCTGTGTGGATTAGATTGAATACAATATTAACTATTTTTTTGAAAAATTTAAATGACTAACAAAAAAAGAGCGGAGTTAATTTCCGCTCTTTTTGTAATGTCATTTTATTGTCAGGGTTTATCTTTCAAAGTAAGGTGTTTAATTCCAACGTTCCACATTGTAAAGCTTATCCAATCTGCATCTTCCTGAATTATTTTTGCAAGTGGTTTACCTGCACCGTGCCCGGCTTCGGTATCAATACGTATCAAACACGGTGGTCCATCGGGAGCTTGTGCTGCCTGCAATGCCGCTGCATATTTAAAGGAATGTCCAGGCACAACGCGGTCGTCGTGATCGGCAGTTGTTACCAAAGTTGCAGGATATTTTGTCCCGGGTTTTAGATTGTGCAGAGGCGAATATTTATATAAATAATTAAATGCCTCTGCGGAGCTGTCGGCACAACCATATTCCGTTATCCAGCCATGTCCAACAGTAAATTTATGGTAACGTAACATATCCATAACACCAACTCCCGGCAATGCAACTGCATAAAGATCCGGGCGTTGTGTCATACACGCACCTACCAATAATCCACCGTTACTTCTTCCGGAGATTGCGAGTTTAGTATTAGAGGTATATCCTTTGTCAATTAAATATTCAGCGGCAGCAATAAAGTCGTCGAAAACATTTTGTTTCTTTTCAAACATCGCAGCTTCGTGCCATGCTTCTCCGTACTCCGAACCTCCGCGAATATTTGCCAGAGCATAAACAAATCCTTGTTCTAACATCGCTAAACGCGAAGTGCTAAAGGAAGGGGGTAATGCGATGTTAAATCCACCGTATCCATATAATAAACATGGGTTGGTGCCATTCAATTCAATTCCTTTTTTATGAACAATAAACATCGGAACTTTAGTGCCATCTTTACTGGAATAAAATACTTGTTTCATCTCATAACCGGAGGCATCAAATTTTATTTCAGATTTTTTATAAAGGTCTAATTTTCCGGTTTTAATATCATATTTATAAATATCGGCAGGAGAAAGAAAAGTTGTAAAAGAAAAAAATACAAAATCATCATCTTTTTCACCGTTAAATCCTGCAACATTGCCACCTATGCCATCATTGGGCAATGTGATCTGACGTTCTGCTTTGCCTGTTCTTGAAAATTGGAATACAACAGGACGTACATCCTTTAAATAAGATGCAAATATTTTTCCACCTGCTAAAGAAACGTTACTTAAAATTTCATCCTGTTCAGCAATGATTACCTTCCAGTTTTCAGGTGTAGGGTTTTTAGGATCAACCTGAACTACTTTATAATTAGGTGCATTGTAATTAGTGAATACTATTAATTTGTCCTCATCATTATCTAAAACACTATATTCATTTTCAAATCCTTCAAATAAGGTTTTAAATTTATCATTTGGCACTCGTAAATCCTTCCAAAGAATAGAACTTCCGGAAGTTCCGGGACTAATATTAATAAATAAATACCGTTCATCTTCGGTAGTTTGTGCGCCTAAATAAAAGGTTGGATTTTTAGGATCTGCGTAAATTAATTTATCTGATGATTGTGCCGTTCCTAATTTATGAAAAAACACTTTTTGATTTATGCTGTTGCCAGTAAATGTTTTACTCGGTTTATCATAGGCGCTGTAATAAAATCCATCACTTACCCAGGCAGCACCGCTGAATTTTGTCCATTCAAGTTTATCTGATAAAAATTCATTTTTTGCAACATCTTTAACAAGTATATTGCTCCAATCGCTTCCTGCTCCGCTTTCTGTTATTGCAAGATATTTTCTATCATTGGAAAATCCTGCAAAATTCTGCACCAAAGTGCCACCTTCCGATAATGTATTTGGATCGATAAATACTTTTTCGGGTCCTTCTAATCCTTCACGATAATATGTAACAATTTGGTTTTGAACACCATCGTGTTTTGTATAAAAATAATATTTCCCCGATCTGTAAGGAACTCCCATTTTAGGATAATTCACCAATTCGGCGAGGCGTTCTTTCAACTGTTCGCGATAAGGAATTTGAGCCAGGTAATCGCCGGTAATGTCATTTTCGGCAGTTACCCAATTTCGCACAGCAGAATCTTCATTTGCTTCAGCCTCCAGCCAGCGATAAGGGTCGCTCACTCTTGTTCCGAAATAGGTGGACGACGAATCTGTAGTAAGGGTAGCTGGATAGGTTACCTTTCCCGGTCCCTTCACTAATTCCTCAGGCTCACTTTTAGTTTTACAGGAGATCATTATGAAACATGCTGTTGCGATTAATAAATAGTTTTTCATTTATGTAATATTTGGAGTAAAATTACGGGTTGCATACACAATCAGCAAGGAGGAATGATGGTTTTAACGTTTTTTAAAGAAATTGACAATTTACAATGTTGTCCGAATGAGGGATTTTCTTCCAAACGTTAAATAATTAATAATGGAGATTTGAAAATGTATCTACAAGTCAAAAAAATTCCTCCTGTGAATACTTTTTTGCTATTAAAATGAAACGAATTTTACCTTGAAGGTTTTATTGAATTGTTTTACCAATTCAAAATAATTTGCAATTGGAATTAGTCCACAACCCGGAATATAATTTTACGTTTTTAACCATATTTTGCTAAATCTTATTTCCCATAAGAAATTGCGCCAAACCCCACCCTTTTGTTTTCCCTCGTCCGATGTCCCTTGTCCCGATTCCCGTTTTCCTCTACCCCTTTCAAGTTTTCAGCGCCATCCACCTCATCATATCATTCTTCGTTATTATCCCCATCAACTTATTATCCTGCACAACCGGTAAGCTGCTTATCCAATTGTCCTGCATAATTTTTAAAGCATCTTCAATTGCAGTGTCGGGGGTGATGGTCAGTATTTCTTTGCGCATTAATTTTTTAACAGGAATGAAATCGGTATTTTCCTGCGCTTCGTATAATTCTTTCAAATGTCCGGAAGTAATTACACCCATTAATTTCCCTTTTTTATCCTCAATAATTACATGGTTTACACCGTGCCACAACATAATATTTTTTACCAATGCTATCGGATCATCAGGATATACTGTCAATACATCCGTACTCATCAGTTGTTTTATGATTGTCATATTGCTGATTTGATGTTTAACGGCTTTATCAGTGTCAATTGCATCCCAGTTACAAACGGGAGTGTTTATTTGTTGATAGGAATGCATACTCTCGGTGATCACTTTAACTGCATCACTTACATTAATTTCTTTTTTTAGTTTTCGAAAATTGTATACCTGCCACTGTGCCCCTGTATTTGTTTTTAATCTTTTCTCTATGATGCCGAGATAAATATATATTTCTTCCTCCGGAATTCCCGAAATTTTTAGCCCTTCAAATGCAAGAGGCAATAATTCATTCAGAATAAGTTCCTTTGCGGAGATTTCCTTATCTCTCCAAATAAAAACACTTTCAATTCCGGCACGTGCAGCTTTAAAAAAGTTGGATTTTACATCTTTGAAATCAAAATGTTCCCATATTTTTTTTGTGTTTTCGGGCCTAGCCTTCATTAAGCCGATCCAAAACGCCATATTCGCAATTTCATCATGAATGGTTGGGCCTGCCGGTACATATCTGTTCTCTATGCGCAAATGCGGTTTATTATCTGTAATGCCATAACACATTCGATTCCATCTATAAATAGTTCCGTTGTGCAGTCGCAAAGCTTTTAATTCCGGGATCTTATTATTTTTAATATCGTCCAACGAATTTTCGTTTATTTCCGCTGGCATTAATACCTGGAATCGCGTGATATCCTCTTTATAAATTTCTGTAATGGAATTATATATCCAATCTTTTCCAAAAGTTACACGCGGGCGCTGCTCGCGTATTTCATCAATGCTGTGACGCGTATCAATACTTTGTTGGAATAATGCAATGCGAATTTCACTCCATAACTCTTTTCCCATTAATAATGGCGAATTGGAAGTAACAGCTAATACCGGTGCGGATATTGCCAATGCCCAATTATATGCCGGAACAAATTCCTCCGGTTTAATCTGAAGATGCGATTGAAAACTTGTATTGCATGCCTCAAACATGATGCTGTCGTGCCTAATATGAATTTCATCCACACCCTTTAAATACAGATCAAATTTTCGTCCGCGTAAATTGCGCAATTTTTTGCTTAAATGATGATAACGATCAAGGGGAGTTAAATAATCTAGTGTTATTTCATTTCTCGAAATGGTAGGTAATATTCCCGCTAAAACTAATTTTGAATTTAATTTATCTGCAGATTTTTGTGCGCGATTAAATTTTTCCCAAAGGTCTTTTTCTATTGCCAAAAAACAGCCTGCTTTTAATTCCATCGGCTCCAGATTTATCTCTAAATTGTATTTTGCCAATTCAGTAGTAAAAGCCGGGTCATTGATATCAGCTAATATTTCCAGGGCATTGTTGTCAGGTTTCCAGTCCTCATTTACGATGCAAATCTCCTGCTCTGCTCCAATTCTTTCAATATCCCCTTCAAATGCGCGATTAGTCACCATTTGCTCCAATGCCTCTATGTCGTTTAGCAATGCATTTACAAATTGCATATACTTGCTCTTGGTCTCCTTGATCTTAGTTTTGCCTTCGTCCATTTTGCTAGTCTTGTTACTCAAATGTAAAATTAAACTTTCCTTTTTACAGTGATATAAATCATCTATCTATGAAATAGTTGCAATAAATTTTCTAAAATTGCAGTATTAAAGGTATGTATGGAACAACCGGGAGAACAATTGTCGGCAAAAAATCAAATGGCAGCAACTTGGAAACAAAAGTTAAAAGATGAATTTACGTTGCCATATTTTCTGCAAATTGAACAATTTTTGGATTCAGAAAAACAAAAAGGTTTGATTGTTTACCCTCCGGATAAGTGGATATTCAATGCTTATAATTTAACTCCTTTTGATAAAGTAAAAGTGATAATTCTGGGTCAGGATCCTTATCATGGCTTGGGACAGGCGCATGGATTGTGTTTTAGTGTTCAGCCTGGGGTAAAACCACCGCCATCTTTAGTGAATATTTTTAAGGAAATGAAAAATGATTTAGGCATTACAGCGCCTGCACACGGGTGTTTGGAAGCCTGGGCAAAACAAGGTGTTTTCCTATTGAATGCTATACTTACTGTAGAAAAAGATAAACCGGCAAGCCATCAAAAAATAGGATGGCAAAATTTTACTGATGCCACAATTAAGCATTTAAGCGATTATAGAGCGCATTTGGTGTTTATTTTATGGGGAGCTTTTGCGCAACAAAAAATCAGTTTAATCGACAGCAATAAACATTTCATTATTAAATCGCCGCATCCTTCACCGTTTAGTGCTGACAAAGGTTTTTACGGATCGAAACCTTTTTCAACGGCAAATAATTGGCTTGGCCGTCATGGCATAGAAAAAATAAATTGGGAAATTACATGATGAACAAATTTATAGCAACTGCAACTTTCTGTTTTTTTTAGTATTCCTTATATGTAAAGGATATGCACAAAAAATTAGTGTTGATTCGCTTATTAATATCACAAATACTGCGCCGGATGATACCAATAAGGTAATTGCATTCAGAGCTGTTTACGGGTTAACCGCCAATACAGATCCACGCAAAAGTATGGAGTAGGTTGGGGCGTTGTTGTTTTAGCAAAAAGAATTAAATGGGATAAAGGTATTGCAGGTTGTTATTTAAATTTAAGTAATGCGTATAGCAATTTAGGTAAATAGGATACAGCAATTCTAATACTAGATACAGCGCTCATTTATTCAAAGAAAGTAGGCGAAGATAAACGGACTGCCTTAGTGTATATTAATCGTGCGTCAGCTTATATTTATTTGAGCAAGTTAGACAAAGCGATGCAAGATGCTTTGGCTGCCTTGCCTTATGCCGAAAGTTCTCGTGATTTAGATCGATTGGCAAGAGTTTATATGACAATAGGAAACATTTACTTTTATCAAAAAGATTGGATAAATGCACAAGAATTTTACCAAAAATGTATTCCATTATTTAAGCAAATCGGTTTAAATAATATGGTTGGAACTGCAACTATGAATTTGGCAATTACTTATAAAAATAGAAACTTGTTAGATTCAGCTGCTATTCTTACACGCAAATTTATTGAAATTTTTACGCTAATTAACGACAATAAAAATTTAATACTTGCTCACGCAAATTTAGGAAAGGTTTTATCTATTAATAAAAGTTATACTGAAGCTGAATCGGAATTCAAGCAGGCAATTGGTCTTGCAGAATCTATTCAAGATGAGCAACAGGTCATTGCTAATTTGCAGTCGCTGGCTGAAATTTATTATTTACAAAAACAATACACTTTAGCGGAATCGATTTTACTTCCAATTTTTGATTCTGCTGTAGTATCAAATTTTTACAACGAACAAGTTGAAATTGCCGAAACTTTGTCAACCATGTTTGCCGAAACCGGTAAATATGATCTTGCATTTAAGTATTTACAAAAATATAATATTGCAAACGACACTTTAAGTAAACGAAAGCAAAATGATGCGCTGATGGCTTTGCAAGAGCAATATACAGCCGAACAACGCGAGAAGGAAATTGCATTGTTAAACACGACTACAGCCTTACAAGAAAAAGAAATTCAAAGCAAAAATTTGCTCAATATATTATTGGGTCTCGTGTTTGGTGTTGCCTTAGTAATTGGAATTATTATATGGAATCGATATCGGCTCAAGCAGCAACTTAAAGAAGTGCAATTGCGCATTAAAATCGCATCTGATTTGCATGATGACGTTGGCGCAACATTGAGCAGCATTAAAATGTGCATCGAAATTATTAAACGCGATGAGATTGCGGTAAAGGTTAACACTCAATTGTTGCTTCAAAAAATAATTGAAAATTCAACAGAATCGATAGATAATATGAGCGATATTGTGTGGATGGTAAAACCAGGAAATGATAAATTGCAAAATTTAACGCAGCGTATTACCGAGTATGCCAATGGTATGTGCAATAGTGCAGGGTTAACCTTGCATGCCCATATTCAACCTGATTTAGGTGACATTGTTTTGCCAATGGAATTGAGGAGAGATGTATATTTAATTATTAAGTAATCATTAAATAATGCTGCGAAATATGGACAGGGTAAAAACTTATCGTTAAATATTTCAAAAGTTGGCTCTAATATAATTGCAGAAGTTATTGATGATGGAGTAGGATTTTCAATGGAAAATGCCAGAATTGGTAATGGTCTTTCAAATATGCGGGCAAGAGCGGTTAAACACAAAGGCAAACTCGATATTATTTCCGCTCCCGGTAAAGGATGTGCCATTAAATCAATAATACCTATCCCCCGAGTGCCGTATTTCGCAAAGCATACTCAAATATAATTTTGTTTAATTTTATAATATGAATGATATAAAAGTTGCTATTTTTGAATATGATAAACACTTACTTGAAAGTTTATATTATTTGGCAAATGCAATGCCAGGGTTTATTTGTATAAGAGTATATCCTGATTCCAACGATGCCGAATTCAAATTACAAAAAATACGCTGGATGTAATTTTAATTTATTTAGAAATGCTGGGCTTCAAAGGCATTCAAACACTGAAGTTGATAAAAGAAAAATTCCCTATTATTCAAGTTTTAATGCAAACTGTTTTTACCTGTAATTTGGCACCTAAAAACTAACTATGTGTTAAATTGAAATTTGTGTAAACGAATGTTATAAATATGTGACTACCACAAAAATACAAGTTGATCCATAACGAAAATACTTACCGCAGTATTAAAACTGTTATGCTGCTGAGGTTTACAAATTATAATGGTAGTGAGAATATTCGATTTGGTAAAGTTTATTCTTTAACTCAGGGTGCCGATTATTGTTTTTGGATCGTTGCCGAAAATTGAATACAATACTTACTTTTGAAAAGGATAAGCATGTGCTTGGAATTCATGGAGCAATAAACAAAGGTTTAGCAGGTAGTGTCGATCCAAAATTTAATGTATTATACAATTGTGAAGAATTGATGAAACTTTTCCTGTATTACATTAATCAATTCAAAACCGATGGAGCAGTATCCGGAACAATAACATTAAAAAATAGTTTACAAACTACAACCGGTTTTTCAAGGTTGAACGATGAATATTAGTTTAAGTTTGATGGTGATTATTATCATTCTGCTTTTTAATTTTTATTTAAATATGCTCCCCAATTGTGTATTTAATTCCACATAAAAAAGTTTCTATATATTTGAATAATGATAAAATGATCCATAAAACCTAAGCCTTAGGCTTGTGGAATGTTGATTGTATGTACCTAATGAAATAACATTCAGTTAACCTAAAATATTTTTATGAAAAAATTAAGCATTTGCGTAGTCATTGCAACAATAATTCTTTTTATTTTTTCGCCTCAGCATCTCAAGGCAAATTCTGAAAATAATAGTAATAATTTGAATTCCTATAAATTAAATACGATTAATTTATTTGATTTTGCAAAAGATGAGGATGGTGATGGAGTAAAAGATAAAAATGATGAGTGCCCGGGTACGCCTGGTGGAGTAGTGGTAGATAAAAAGGGATGTCCGGTGGATAACGATCTTGATGGAGTTGCCGATTTTCTCGATAAATGTCCATCAATAATGGGAGCAGTTGCATTAAACGGTTGTCCGGATAAGGATAAGGATGCGGTTGCAGATATTGATGATAGTTGTCCTGAAGTACCCGGTCTTGCAAGATTTATGGGATGTCCGGATAGTGATGGAGATGGTATTGAAGACGCAAAGGATAAATGCCCTAATGCAAAAGGACTTGATCTTTTTAAAGGTTGCCCCGATACAGATGGCGATGGTGTGGAAGATGCAGCAGATAAATGTCCGGATTCAAAAAAAGGAATTAAGGTAGATGCCACCGGATGTATCGCCGATTCAGATAGAGATGGGATTGCCGATTCAGAAGATAAATGTCCCGACACACCCAAAGGAATAAAAGTGGATGCAAAAGGTTGCGCTGCTGATACTGATGGTGATGGAATTATTGACACGCAGGATAAATGTCCAACTACAAAAGCAGAAGGTACTACAAATGGTTGCCCTGTTGTTAAGCCGGACGTTAAAAAGCGCCTTGATTTTGCTGCTAGAGGGATTTTATTTGAATCCGGAAAAGCAACATTAAAAACAAGTTCTTATGATATGTTAGATGAGGTGATAAGTATTTTAAAAGAATATCCTGACTATAATTTGCGAATTGGCGGACATACCGACAATGAAGGAAGCGATGAAACCAATTTCCAATTATCACAAGCTAGGGTGGATGCAGTTAAAGCGTATCTGCTCAGTAAAGGCGCCTCTGGAAGCAGAATGGATGCAACAGGTTATGGTGAGTCTAAACCCATATCAACCAATGAAACCTCAGTAGGTAAATCGCAAAACCGAAGAGTGGAACTTGAAATGTATCTGAAATAAATAATTCCCTATGTTGCATTTACCAGTACTATAAAATTAATAAAGTTCCATTTTTGATTAAACAGTTTGGGTTGAAATCTAAACTGTTTTTTCGTGTACTTGGGTTCCTAGAAAAATAACAATGTGTTAAAACAGAATTTGTGTAAAAGAATGACCTAAATTTGTGACTTCCACAAACATACCGGTTGACCAAATCACCTTACAAATGGCTTTTAATTGAAAAGTATTTCCGGTATTACCATAATGGAGAATTCAATATCTTTGGAAACAGTAAACGGGAAAATTGTATGTTGATGAAAAATATATTTATTGTTGGTATTTCTTTTCTGGTCTCTATTTTAAATGTTTCCATTTCAAATGCGCAACTAAATACAGATTCCTTAAAAAATCTCATAGATCATTCAGATAATGAGACTATTTTAATGCAGGCACTTAATCATTATGCCTATCAACTGTATCGTTCACAAGCTGATACCGCAATTTTTTATGCAAACAAGGCATTGAAACTTGCCGAAAAATCGAAAAACAACAAAGAAATCTTTTCTGCATTAAATTTATTGGGACTTGCCTATCAAACGAAAGGTTCCTATCACATTTCGTTAGATTATTTTAAGCGGGAATTGGAATATTTGCCTGAAAACGATCTCAATCGCGCCAAAACATATCATAATATGGCGCTTACCTATCGCCTTTTGGAAAATAATAATGACGCACTCAAAAATGAACTGCTTGCAATTAAGATATTTGAAATTAATCAGGATTCGGTTCTTATTGGAGCTGTTTATCAAACCATGTGTAATATTTATCGCGATCTGGGCGACTTTAATAAGGCGGAAGAATATATTTTAAAATCTATAAAAATATTTGAAAGTATAAAAAATACAGGTATTGATAATCGGTTATCAATGCTTGCAAATTCTTATACCAATTATGGAAATTTATTGCAAAAGGAAGGCAGACTCAACGAAGCTGTTGAAAAACATAATATGGGCGTTCAATTGCACAAAAAATCCGGCGATCTTTTTAATCTGGCATTTGCACATGAAAATTTAGGAGATGATTATGTGAAGTTGAAAAAATATAACGAAGCACTTTTAAATTACAATATTGCAAAAGAAATTATGCACCAATTAAACTCTGAAACTGATGTGGGATATGAACTTATGAATATTTCAAATGTTTATCAAATGACAGGAAATTATTCCAGTGCATTATTGAATCTCGACTCCGCTATGAATATTTTTACGAGAAACAATGCAGACGCTTATTTGTTAGAAGTTTACTTTAGTAAATATTCCATTTACGACCTTCTGAAAGATCCTGTAAATGCATTAGAAAACTATAAGAAGTATAACAAATTAAAAGATAGTTTAAATACAGAAGATAAAAAAAGTGAATTGTTGAGGTTAAAGGAGGAGTTTGAAACTGCTCAAAAGGAACAACAGATCACATTGTTGCAAACAGAGAACGCCTTGAAAGATAAAGAAAAACAAGTGCAAATCGTTTTCAGAAATATTGCTATACTTATCATTATTGTAGTTATATTTTTTGGAATTTTAATGTGGAACAGGTTTCGAATAAAGCAGCAGATAAAACAATTGGAGATTCGAAATAGTATTGCATCTGACCTCCACGATGATATCGGTTCCACTCTGAGCAGCATAAGTTTATACAGTGAAATGGTAAATGATCAGATCAAAGATATTAACCCGAAATCAGTTCCGCTTTTAAACCAGATCAGCAATAATTCAAAGGAAATGATTGAAAATATGAGTGATATTGTTTGGGCAATAAAACCTTCGAACGATGTTTTTAAATATATAGAAAGCAGGATGTTTAATTTTGCTACGGAAATTTGCAATGTAAAAAATATTCATTTAATTTTTAATCGCAATGAGCTGCTTGAACATTTTAATCTTCCAATGCAACAGCGACGCGACCTGTATTTAATTTTTAAAGAGGCAATCAATAACGCAGTTAAATATTCTGGCTGTACAGAAATTGAGATTCGGTTTCAAAAAACACAATCCACTTTTATAATGGAAATCACCGACAACGGTGTCGGTTTTGCTAAGGAATTGCTCAATGGTAGCAAGCAAAAAATATTCACGCATGGCGGAAATGGGTTAACCAATATGCAAATGCGTGCTGCCGAGCACAAGGGAAAGTGTGAGGTTGCTACTTCGCCGGGAAATGGAACCAAAATCACCCTTGCACTTCCTATCCCCTAATTGTGGTATTTTAAAAGCATTGAGGTGTATTATCTTTGTATTAATTATTGTTTATGCGAGATATCAGAGTTGCTATATTTGAAGATAATAAACACCTTAGGGAAAGTTTATATTACCTTATCAACGGAACAGATGGGTTTACCTGCGTGGGTGCTTATCCCGACTGTAGTGAACTCTTATTTCAATTGAACAAAAATATGCCTGATGTAGTTTTAATGGATATAGAAATGCCCGGAATAAATGGTATAGAAGGTGTAAAGTTAATCCGAAAAAATTTGCCTGGAATTTATGTGTTAATGCAAACAGTATTTTACGACGATGAAAATATCTTTAATGCCGTTTGTGCAGGTGCATCAGGGTACATTTTAAAATCTACCTCACCGGCAAATTATGTAGAGGCGATCCGTGATGTGAAAAATGGAGGTTCGCCTATGACCGGATCAATTGCAAGACGCGTGTTGGAATTATTCCAGAAAAATATTTCTCCAAACATCAATTCTGATTATCAGTTAACGCCTAAAGAAAAGGAAATTTTACACCAAATGATTCAAGGTAAAAGTTTTAAAATGGTTGCCGATGCGCTAAATATTACCTACGAGACTGTGAGAACTCATATGAAAAGTATTTATAACAAACTGCACGTTAATTCAAATACCGAAGCTGTGAGTAAGGCAATTCGCGAAAAAATAGTTTAAGTTTCCCGCCCTTTTGTCATCTGATCCAAAATGGAAGAGTTTTTCTTCATTTTTTCTTCCTGATCATTTATTTGAAATAACAATCCGATCCCAAAATTTATATATTGTTGAATTTTAAATTCTACTTTATTGAATACTAATCTGTTAAAATTTTCAACAAGTTATCAAATATTTTTAGTATTAATCCGCATTTAAATCCCCTTTCCCCCAATTGTGGTATTTCACAGGTTTGTTTAAACAGACAATTTTGTAATCTAAATTAAACAATATGAAAAAAGTATTTACAACTGCGTGCATTTTATTTGTGGTCTCTCAAATAAAGTTATCAGCACAAACCAATACATTTCCTTTAACAGGAAGTGCTGGTGTTGGGACCATTGCCCCTAACGCATCTTCCATTGTGGAATTGCAATCAACCACGCAAGGCTTGCTAGCCCCGCGAATGACCAAAGTGCAACGCGATGCTATTGTTGCTCCCGCAACCGGACTTTTGATTTTTCAAACAAATTCAACGCCCGGATTTTATTATTATTCCGGTGCTGCATGGACTGCAATTTCCACCAAAGGAGCAAATACGAGTTTGTCGAATTTGATTGCCGGAACTGCCATTAATCAAAGTTTAACACCAAACGCAAACAACACTTTAGATCTCGGTTCTTCACTTTTAAACTGGAATGAAATCTATGTAAATGCCATAAAATTTATGGATGGCAGCACGCAAACAACTGCAGGTGGTGGTGCAACTTATACTGCAGGCAGCGGTATTAGTATTGCGGGAACGGTAATAACAAATACCGGAGATACAAATGGAGCAGATGATATTACAACTGCTACAAATCTTACCGGCGATGTAACAGGATTATATAACAATTTGCAAATTGGAAGTGGTGCAGTGGGCTCAACTGAAATTGCTGACGGTACTGTTTCTTCTACCGATATTTTAAACGCAACAATTGCAGCTGACGATCTTAGTGCAATGGGTGCAGCTTCCGGACAAATAATGCAATGGAATGGAACTTCTTGGGTTGCAACAACTCCTGCCGGCACAACTTATACGGCTGGCACTGGTATTAGTATTGCTGGAACTGTAATAACAAATACAGGCGATACAAATGGAGCGGATGATGTTACAACTGCTACAAATCACAGCGGAGATGTAACAGGATTATTTAATAATTTACAAATTGGAACTGGTGCAGTAGGCTCAACAGAAATTGCTGATGGTACTGTTTCTTCTACTGATATTTTAAATTCAACAATTGCTGCTGCTGATCTAAGTGCTATGGGTGCAATATCTGGTCAGGTTATGCAATGGAACGGAACTTCATGGTTAGCAACAACACCGGCTGCTGGTGCTGAAACAGATCCTCAGGTTGGAGTTATCTCCACAGATTTTATTCCTCGATGGAATGGTACATCGCTCGTTACCGGAGCAATAGTGGATAATGGTGATAATATTTCTGTCGGTTGGAATAGTACTGGTATCGACTTAGAAGCTTCTGCATCTTTTTATAATAATGAAAGCATAGTAATTGATGAGGATGCAGCTTTAAAAGCTGTGAATCAAACAGTTTCTGTTGGTGGCACGGCTACCGAGCTTGCCTCCGCAAAACTCGGTTTTAATTCTTCTGGAATGTTCATTTTTGAAGCACCTGTTAGCCATGTTGGTGTTTGGGGAAATGCTTCAACCTCTATAGGTAATTCTGCAGCAGTTTATGCAAATAATTATTCAACCGGAACAACGAATTATGGTGTTGTTGCAAAAAGTTTTGGAGCAGGCACTACAAACTATGGTATTTGGGCAAAAGCATATGGTGCAACAAATAACTACGCAGGATATTTCGATGGCGATGTTGTAATTACAGGTACTGATCAAACGCTAACCGTACAAGGTACTGACCCCTACATTCAAATGGTGAGCGGGTTCGAAGATATTGGTTATTTAAGAGCTGATGGCGAAGACATTATGCTCGCTTTAAACGCAGCAAACGATGATGGTAAATTAATTCTACGCTCAAATGGTGTGAATAGAATGTATATCAACGACAATGGCGATATAGTGATGGGAAGTACTACTGTTGCTCCTAAAGCTGGTTATAAATTAAGTGTTGATGGTAAAGTTGTTTGCGAAGAATTACTCGTTCAATTAAGCCCGTGGCCAGATTATGTTTTCAAACCAGAATATAAATTAGCATCACTTTTAGAAGTAGAGCAATTTATCCTTAAAAATAATCACTTACCAGGTATTCCAACCGCAGCTGAAGTGGAATCTGAAGGATTAAATGTAGGACAAATGCAACAACTTATGATGGAAAAAATTGAAGAGTTAACACTCTATATGATTGACCTGAAGAAAGAAAATGATGCACTAAAGGCAGAAGTAGAAGCATTAAAGAAATAATTGTTCACTATTCTTAAATTAAAGAAAATGAAACGAATTGAACATAATATAAAATGGTTGCTTAGCACTGTTTTATTAATAGGATCATTCAACGCTTTTGCCCAAACTGTTCAGGTATTAGGTGGCGATAAGCCCCATCTCGAATGTGTTACAGAAGAAGATTACCAAGAGTATATGCGGCCCGCAATTGAAAAAAATATTTCAAGACTTCGCAGTGAAGGTAAATTGCAGGCAGATATTGCACCAAAAATGGGCGGAGAGGTAAAACTTGCCTGGCCATTGAGAATGACTCCCGAATATCAGGCAATAGAAGGGGTGAATTCCTATTTTTATATTGGCAACTTTGCCGACATCGATCACGATCCTTATTACAGATTAGATTGGCAATGTAATACCGCATTAGGTGCCGATTATACTTTTGGTGGCGCAAAAAATTATGATCAACACAATGGTGCCGACATCGTACCTTATCCATTTCCATGGCAAATGATGGATGACGAAAGTGTTGATATAATTGCTGCTGCCGATGGTCAGGTAATTCATATGTACGACGGAAATACCATTGACAGAAACTGCGATACACCGCATGTTTTTAATGACGAGCCATTTAATGGTGGTTATTACGGAAATTTTGTTGCGCTTTTGCATGACGATATGTCAATAACTATATATGCCCATATGAAAATTGGAACAATGGCTGATCTTGCTATTGATGATTATGTTGTTGCTGGTCAATACCTCGGTAAAATGGGAAGCTCCGGAAATTCCGGTGCACCACATATACACTTTGAATTCCGTCCAACAGAATACGGCCAATACGACGAGCCATGGTTCGATCCTGAAGGATGTAATGATGACCTAACAGAAAGCAGATGGATTGATCAGATTCCATATTTTGAACCAGAGGTTTTAAGAGTATCAACACATGATGCGTTGCCTGTATTTAAAACATGCGCTGAATACGAATCTGGTAGTAACGAAACAGTTAATTTTTCTAATCATTTTACCACTGCCGAAGTGCTCATGATTAGCGTTGCAATGCGCGATTTTTTCTTTGGAGATGATCTCGATGTTGATATCATTTCAAGTGCAGGAATTATTTTGGAAGATATGGACTGGGTGTCTGCTTCCAATTATTACAGAGAGATATTTTTATTTACAACCTCTTTGTCAGGTTATGCAACAGGAACATATAAAATCAGAGTAACGCATCAGGGTAAATCTTATTATCATTATTTCACTGTCAATTGTCCCGCTGCTACAACACTCACCGGAACCCATACTGGTGTAAAGGGATATTTAAACGGAGATTATATCGCTTCCACCGCAACTATTTCGGGTGTAACTACAAATGATGTTCTTTATGAAGCAGAAAATTATGTTAAACTTAATGTAGGTTTTCAGGCAACAGCGAATTGTGCATTCAAAGCACAGGTGGATCCTTGTACTATCGGTGCCTTAAAAAATGTTCAAACAATAGTGGAGAATAATCAAATGTCAGTTTATCCTAATCCGAATTTTGGAAATTTTGAATTGTATTATTTTACTGATGAACCTTCTGATAAATATTTTCTAATTCGCAATCTTGTTGGAGAAATAATTTATTCTTCCTCAAAATTAAATGACATAAATCTTTTTACTGAACAAATTGATTTATCTAATCAGGCAAAAGGAATTTATTTAATTGAATTTTACAATGGTAAATTTGTAGAAACTGCAAAAGTAGTTGTTCAATAACTTGATATTAAAAAAAATAAAAGCCCTGCAATTTGATTGCAGGGCTTTTTTATGAAGAAAAAACCTGCATATAATTAATTTTATTCACGGTTAAAATATAATTAAAAGCAGAATCATTTTTGGTTCATACTTCCGTATAATTTTCCCTTATTAACATCTTCTCAGGTTAGCAGGTTTATAAATAATTTTAACATTCCCTGCGTTTTGTTTTAAAGTTTGTTATTTTAGTTCCTTATTTCGGTAAACTCAACCCTCTTGGAATACCAAACTATAATGCACACGATAAGAAAAAACCTATTGATCATTATTGCAATTGTGAGTTCCTATACAGGTTTTTCGCAAGCTACAGAGGCATGGTACATTCGCAGAACAGCTCCTGAACCGTGGACCTGGTGCCCGGTACTCAACACCAATATCACCGAAATGGACAATGTTTTCGGAGTTGGTGGATGGAATTCCGGTTACTTCACTTCCGTTGATCCCGCTGTCGCTTTTGGTCCTACCTCAAAATTTGTATTTCTGGAAGGAGGTGATGATCACGCTATTGAATTGAAAAATTTCCTCACTACGAATATAACTGCAATCGAAAACTGGGTTTTCAACGGCGGGTCACTTTTCTTAAATGCAGCACCAAATGAAGGTGCCGATATCAACTTTGGTTTCGGTGGAACTTTGCTTGACTATACCCCGGGTGTTTATATGTCAAATTGTAATGCAGCTGTTGCTACGCATCCTATATTTCTTGGCCCCTACACTCCTGCCGGAACCTCCTGGTCTGGGACTTCTTTTACCCATGCAAAAGTTACGGGAACTTGTCTTACCACACTCATTAAAGATGCATTTTCAACCAATATTGCCTGCGCGGAAAAACACTGGGGAACCGGTTGTGTGATTTTCGGAAGTATGACAGTCTCCGGTTGGCATTCACCATTTACAAATGCTCGTAACATGAGGCAAAATATTTTCGTCTATCTCTATGATTTCGTTGGTGTAAATGCAGGCGATTTTTCTTATCCTGATTCTATTTATTGTCAGGATGAACTTAATCCCTTTCCTATAATCGATCCGGGTGCCGATACAGGAGTTTATGCTGCTACTCCCACCGGGCTTGTTATTGATAGTTTAACAGGAGAAATTGACCTAAGTTTATGCGAACCGGGAACATATGTTATCACAAATGGAGCTGTAATAGATTGTGTACCTTCCTCTTTTACTTTAATTGTAGGAGATGATCCTGTTGCAACTTTTTCCTATATTGGTGCACCATATTGTGTAGATGAACCCGATAAATCACCAATTTTTCCGGGCGGCGGAACACCGGGCGCCTTTACTTCATCACCCGTCGGATTATCCATTAATCCGGCAACCGGAACTATATTCGTTAGCGCTTCAGCCCCAGGCACCTACACAGTTACAAATACTGTCACCAGTTTATATTGCGGTGTTGAAACCTATGACTTTACCGTTGTTATTAATCCAACATATAATATTATTGTTGACGCAGATATTTGCGACGATATTACCTATACGCTGCCCGATGGAACTGTTGTTACAACCTCCGGAACGTATATAAATAATTTTCTTACTGCTGCAGGATGCGATTCGGTGATCACCACAAATTTAGCAGTTCATACGGCATCCTCCATTACTATTAATGCCTCAATTTGCAGCGGCGATACCTACATTTTACCCGATGGAACTGCAACCGGAGTTTCAGGTGCGTACGTGTTGAATTTTCCAACACCCTATGGATGTGATTCTTTTATTACTACAATTCTCGATGTAAATGATGTGTATACATTTACTCAAAATATAGCTATCTGTACAGGAGAAACCTATGTTTTGCCTGATGGCACCATAACCGGCGCAACCGGTTCCTATATAACCAATTTAATTACTGCTGCCGGTTGTGATTCTGTGATCACAACTAATTTAATGGTATATCCAACCTATGCATTACCTGTTGCGGCTTCCATCTGTTCAGGAGATATTTATACCTTGCCTGACGGAACTACAACAGGTGCGACAGGAGTATATGTAACAATACTTCCTACCATTTACGATTGCGATTCTGTAATTACAACAACCCTTACTGTTGATCCGGTATATTTTCCGATAGTTGATGCGCAAATTTGTGAAGGTGATGTTTATCTGCTTCCCGGCGGAATTTCGGTAAATGTAAGTGGAACTTATTTAAGCAATTATTTAACAGTTAATGGATGTGATTCCATTATTACAACAAATCTTATCGTTAATCCATTGCCTGTAATTAATTTTCCTGTAGACGATGTCGTTTGTTTGGAAGATATTCCATTTACTTTGTATGCCTCTCCTTACGGAGGTGCTTATACAGGTACTGGTATGTCAGGAACTACTTTCGACCCCGCAACGGCAGGGGTGGGCGGTCCTTATCAAATTGATTATACTTATACAGATGCAAATGGATGCACCTCCTCAGCAAGTGTATTTATAAGTGTTGATCAAAATTTTGCAGATGCCTGGGGAGACACAACAATTTATTCCGGAGAACCTGCAGTGCTATACAGCGAGGCGGGAGGTGATTATTTATGGACTCCGCCTACTCAGATTATTTGCGATTATTGTTCTACTACTAATGCATATCCACTTGAATCTATAACGTATACAATTAATTCTGTAAATGAAAATGGATGTATTGCAAATGATAATATGTTTGTAACAGTATTGCCAAATCCCGGTAATGGTGTATTTATTCCAAATACATTTACTCCAAATGGCGATAACGTAAATGACTATTTCTTTGCTTACGGATATAATCTTACCATGATCAAAAGTATGATGATATTTGATCGTTGGGGAGAATTACTTTTTTATAAGGAAAATATTCCGGGAGGAGTGGAAAGTGAAGGATGGGATGGAACTATGGCGGGTAAAGAATTAAATGAAGGTGTTTATGCTTTTGTAACTGAACTTACATTTACTAATGGAGTTACTACAGTCTTCAAAGGAAATATCACACTTATAAAATAAAATTACAATTTGTAAAATCAAAATAATGTTTTGCACCCGTTTTTAAAAAGTTTATTTTGCCCGTGTATAACTAATTCATGCTGTGGCATTTTTTTGATCTTCATGCTCCATTATCAATTCCCATACCTATTTTTGTGTGAAATTTAAACAATGGCACTCAAAAAAATAACCGACAATTTGTATCAAATTCCACTCGGGCCGGTTAATGCGTTTTTGTTAATTGATGGCGAGCAACTTATTTTGATTGATACCGGATTTAAAAATGATCATACTAAAATTTTAAAAGCACTAAAGCTTTTAAATAGGGGACCTGCAGATATTAAACATATCATACTAACACACAGTCACCCTGATCATGCCGGTGCATTGGCCGACCTTGTATATATTTCGGGTGCAAAAACTTATATGCATTCAGAAGATGCTGCATTGATTCGCCAAGGACTTGCAGGGCGATTGCCACATGAAGTATCGCCCGAAATTCTAAATAAAATTTTATATCATTTATTTATTAAAAGATCAGCAAATAAAAATGACGTGGTTCAAATTGATGTGGAATTAAAGGATAATGAAATTCTGCCATTAGCCGGTGGAATTGATATAATTTATACTCCCGGACATTCATTGGGTCATGTTAGTTTGTATGTAAAAGATCTTGATCTTTTAATTGCAGGTGATATTTGTTCTAACCTGATGGGTTTAAAATTTAGCACCGTTTATGAAAATACAGCGGAAGGAATAAGGTCAATAAAGAAGGTAGCAAATTATTCTTTCAATATTGCTGTTTTTGGACATGGAAATGCAATATTAAAAAACGCAAATGTATTGCTTGCAAATAAATTTAAATCGTATCAGGAAAAATAAATATTAATTATTTTTCATTTTACAGTTCCCAACTTAACCCCTTCAGTTATTTCAGTATTCATATGCAATTCGCCATTGCTTTTAACCAACACAATAAATTAAAATTAGCGAATACCTGCACAGCTCGAAGATATGACAAAACATTTTGAAGAAAATTTGGCAGAAAAACAACAATGTTCGAATAAAATCGCATTTTGTGAAAGTGTGTTTGATGGGGGCTGATTAAATTCATTTACTGCCAGTAGCTTTTTTTTAAAGGGTTAATAATTAATTTCCAGGTGCAGGAAATTGCATATTCTGCACTTCCTCACGAAGCGATTCCACATCCCATCCCTCATCCTTATTCAGATCAATTGCACGCATATCAGCAAGTAAATATTCTTCCAGTTCAGAAATACTTTGTTTTGCAGTGGAAATAAATTCTTTTCTGTCGTGACGCACTGCTGCAAGTTTTTTCAAATTCATCTCGTCATGTTTTCTGAAAATTCTGGAAAGTCGTGTTGCACGATAAGTTCTATGACCTAAAATATTTAATGCATCAACTCCCATTCGCAGCGAGGTGTCTAATGTTTCTCTGTAAATATGTAAAATTCCTTCATCCATAAATTGGAACGAATCAGGTCTGTCATATGCGCGAACCATAATCTGTAAATTGGGAAAATGTTTTTTAACAATTCTCACAAGCATTACGCATTTTTCAGGAGTGTCTAATGTTATAATAATCAATTTTGCATCATCAGCACCTGCACTTTTAAGCAGATCATATCTTGTAGCATCTCCATAATAAACTTTGCGTCCGAGTTTGCGCAATAATTCAACACGATCGCTATCAAGATCCAATACCGTGGTTCCAACATCATTGGCTTTTAAAAACCTTCCTACAATACTTCCAAATCTTCCAAATCCAGCAATTATTACAGGATTTTTTTCATCAATAATGTCCGGTTCAATATCCTGCGCTTTTTCTTTAATTCCAACGCGAGGAATTATGAGCTTCTCATTTATAATATTAACCAGCGGTGTCAAGGCCATCGTAATGGCAACTACAGCCATTAATATGTTTACGGTTTCGTTGTTGATTATTCCCAGTTGTAATACAAAACTTAATAATACAAATGCAAATTCTCCAACCTGACTTAATCCCAAAGAAAATATTGCATTTTGATCAGTTCCCATTTTGAATGACTTGCCGAGAATAAATAATATGATGGATTTTATTAGGGGAATTGCTACAACTAATCCTGCAATTAATAAAGGATTTTCAATTATCAATCTGAAATTAATAGAAGCGCCTACAGCAATAAAAAATAATCCTAATAATAATCCTTTAAATGGTTCTATATCACTTTCCAGTTCATGTCTGTATTCGCTGTTTGCCAATACAACTCCTGCTAAAAATGTTCCTAACGCAGGACTTAATCCAACAAGTGTCATCAATACAGTAATGCCAACAACTAATAATAAAGCAGTAGCTGTAAATAATTCGCGTAATCTTGTTGCCGCTACAAATCGCAATAAGGGTCTAACCAAAGTTCTTCCTGCAAAAATGATAAACGCAACTGCTCCCAATACGGAAATTGTTTGTAACCAGCCGGGAAAATTTTCAATTAACGTAGTGGATCCGTGTTCTCCGGAAGGTTCAGTTACAATTTGATGTACTACAAGTAAAGGCATTAATGCGAGAATGGGAATTACCGCAATATCCTGAAATAATAAAACAGCAAAAGAATTTTGTCCTGCCGATGTCTGCATCATTCCTTTTTCATTGAGTGTCTGCAACACAATTGCGGTACTCGACATTGCAAGTATCATCCCAATGGCAATAGCCTCATTCCAATGCAGACCAATCGCGATTGCTAGAAGAGAAAATACAACTGTTGAAGCTAATACCTGTAATCCACCCAAACCAACTATAGGTTTTCTCATTCGCCACAATAAAGAAGGTTCAAGTTCCAATCCTACTAAAAACAACATCATTACAACACCGAATTCAGCAAAATGCATAATATCTTTCCCTTCCTCCCCAACAAAACCCATTACAAAAGGACCTATTATAATTCCGGCAATTAAATATCCCAATACAGAACCTAACCCTAATCTCTTGGCAATAGGAACAAAAATTACTGCGGCTAATAAATAAACAAAGGCCTGAAATAAAAAATTACTTTCCATATTTAATTGTTTGAAATAACCGTGGATGGAATAAGCTCGTTTAGATAAGATACTTTTTTAAGCTGATCTAAAGTAAACTTGCCCTGAGTTAAACCAATCAGAATTTGTTTATAATTATCAGCATATACCTTCCGCTCCTGATCGTTGGCACGATGTGTTCCATGCATAACAAAAGGAGGCAGATAGGTCATTTTACACAAGGTTACCGTTTGCTCGAAAGGAGCTAAAAATTGATTCAGCGAATATTTATTAAAACCGCCTTCCTGATATCCGAATTGTGGTCCACCGGTGGTAATTGCATTGAACAACCATTTATCCTTTAAATTATTTCCATCCTTTCCATAGGCCCAACCATGCTCCAGAACGAGGTCTATCCATTGTTTTAAAAGGGGAGGACAACTGTACCAATAAAAAGGGAATTGCCAAACTATAATATCGTGGTTTATCAATAAACGCTGCTCGCGGTCTACATCTATATCGTAATCGGGATACAGTTGATACAGGTCGTGAAAAGTTACTGCAGGCAGATCTTTGATGCTTTTTATCAATTCGATCTGTGTTACGGATTTCTCCAGCATTGGGTGCGCAAAAAGCACAAGTACTTTAGCCATGGTCATATTTAGTAAAGAGTTTTAAGGATTTTAAAGGGAAAAAAGTTTGCTAAAAGAAACTTTAATTTTACAGATCTCCACCAATTGATGTTTATTTTTACATGGCAACAGGTAAAACTTAAACATCTCAGGTACGATTTTTTAATTATATTCTATTAATATTACTTTAACTTCTAAAAACGTTTAATTATGAATAATCCATGGAGAGGTCTTTTAGCTGGTGCCGGCGCGTATAAATGGGGCGGTGGTTGTTTTGGAACCGTAATAATTTTCTTGTTATTGTATTGGTTGCTAGGAGGCTGTTAAAAGGTGCACATTTAAAATTGTGCGTATCTGCCCACTTTTTTTAAAATATGTGGATTTTTTTCCCAATGGATTAAAGTTTAAATGATTCTTTACTAAGAAAGGGGTTTTTACGAACTTACCTGCCAAAATCTTTAGGCAGGTATGTGGCTATTTTTTTCATCCGTATTATGAACAAAAAAGGGGGTTGCCACGATCCTGACCGCCGTCAGGCTGGTCACGAATAAAAAATACATTAAAAAACAAACAACCTATACCCTTTGGCTGTTCATTCGTGCATTCGTGGCAACTCTTTTAACCTACAATATGGATAAAAAACATTAACCACGAATGCACGAATAAACAGCCGAAAGGAGGTGGAGTATTACAAAATTTATTTACTTATTTAGTATTCGTGCACATGCCTGCCAAAATCTTTAGGCAGGTATGTGGCTATTTTTTTCATCCGTATTATGAACAAAAAAGGGGGGGTGCCACGAACCTGACCGCCGTCAGGCTGGTCACGAATAAAAAATACATTAAAAAACAAACAACATATACCCTTTGGCTGCCCATTCGTGCATTCGTGGCAACTCTTTTAACCTACAATATGGATAAAAAACATTAGCCGCGAATGCACGAATAAACAGCCGAAGGAAGGCAGAGTATTATAAAATTTATTTACTTATTTAATATCCGTGCACATGCCGGCCAAAATCTTTAGGCAGGTACTTGGCTATTTTTTCCATCCGTATTGTGAAGAAAAAGGGGGTTGCCACGAACCTATACCCTTTGGCTGCCCATTCGTGCATTCGTGGCAACTCTTTTAACCTACAATATGGATAAAAAACATTAGCCGCGAATGCACGAATAAACAGCCGAAGGGAGGTGGAGTATTATAAAATTTATTTACCTATTTAATATCCGTGCACGTACCGGCCAAAATCTTTAGGCAGGTACTTGGCTATTTTTTCCATCCGTATTGTGAACAAAAAAGGGGATTGCCACGAACCTATACCCTTTGGCTGTTCATTCGTGCATTCGTGGCAACTCTTTTAACCTACAATACGGATAAAAAAACATGAGCCGCGAATGCACGAATAAGCAGCCGAAGGGAGGTGGAGTATTATAAAATTTATTTTAGTTTTTTTATTCGTGCACGAAACTGCCTGTCAACATCGTTTAGCAAGTTCGTGACTATTATTATCATCCTATTGTGGATTTGCCTGGCCTAATGCGTAAAATAGGAGTCTTTGCTAACGAAGGAATACTTTTTTCGTAAATTTTGTTGTATTGGAAACACCATCTGTAAAAATAAGTAGTGCAATACCTTCTAATCCATTTGGTATGCTAAATGAATTTTCACCTTCTGTTAAGCTATAGGTATTAATTTTTTGTCCAAGTAAGTTATATAATGCAACTTCCCGTACATTATTACATTCTGTATAAATATTTATAAAATTATCCTCAACAGTTATTTCTACATTATCACATAGTCCGTAATTATTAATTGTGATCGTATTCGAATAGGTAAATTCTCCGTCAATATCGAGTTGTTTTAAACGATAATAATTATAACCCATGAACGGATCCTGATCAATAAATTCATATTTGTATACCTCTGAAACATCGTTATCAGCGTTTGTCATTCCAATTGTTGAAAACAGGTTTGCGTCACTGCTTTTTTCTATATTAAAACAACAACTGTTTATTTCATTTACTGTCGACCATTCTAATAATACAGTATTCTTCAAATCATTATTTTGCAGCATTCCGGAAAAATTGGTAAATGTAATCGGTAATAAGGTTATGTCAATCAAGTTAATATCATCAAAATAATAGTATGCCCCAACAGTCCCATATGGAAGCGAAAGATAGGTTGTTGAAATATCAATTTTTAAATGTCCAAGTGTTAAATATTTTTCTCCACCTCCTGCAATATAAGTTCCTTCAATCAGAGTCCAATTTAAGGTATCAGTAATTACCGATCCATAGGGATTTGATATTTGAGGGTAAGGAAAGCCAGGCAACATTCCCAATCCTGCTGTGTTCGGAGCCACTACAGAAAAATAGGCCCCGAGATCGTCAATCGCTGTTTGTGATTTATTATGTAAAACAACATACATGCTAAAATAATAAACATGTGCTGAAATTAACGGGGAGATAAGTTGAACCTGAATAAATTCGCGATACGTGGTACCTGAAAAAGTATAAATTCCGGCGTAGGCATTACCGCCATGTGCTAACTGATATCCAATACCATTTTTAGGCATTCCGGCAGGATTTGGATTTGCGCAAGCATTCATATAATCGGGGGTAGCTGTATTTGGATTCATCCAATTACTTACTTTTCCTGTAAATTCTGAAAATCCAACCGGACAGGTTATATAGTTTTCAAACCCATTGTTTGGCACTAAGGATTGAGCCGACAATCGGAAAAACCCGATGAGCGGGGTAATAAGAATTAATGTCAATTTTAATTTAAATAACATCAAACGTCATTTTAATTCATATTTCAACTGAAACAAGTATTAAATTAAAAACTTTAACTCTGATAATAATTCAGAGCTAAAGTTGATCTAATAACAGACCATAAACCATTTTATTTATTGTTAAAGTGTATGTTACTGAGTTGTAAATGGTCGGTTATAGAATTGGCGTGTGCATTTAAACAGGTGTTTTAATGTTATAATTAATGATTGTAAGCAACATGGAAATTAAATACGAATGATGATCCGCCTGGATTTGTATAAGTGATTACCTCAGGAAAATTATTTTCAGAAGAATATAAGCTAATAGAAAAAGATCCCATCTCTTCAGTTCCCAACAATGCATCATCATCATAAAATGTAATGGTATAATTATTCGTTACATTTTCGAAATTAAACGGTGTTCCAGCAGTAAATACTAAACTTTCTCCGGCTAATGCATTTGTCATAATTTCCGATTGAAATATTTGGGCTCCTCCATCATAAATTCTGAAAAACACATCCGGTTCATCTGTTAGATCCCATGCCTCTCCGCCTGGTTTAGTTCCAGGAAATCCTATGATTTCAGATGAATTTAATGTTATGCTTTGCGGCGTTTCCTGAATGTCACAGTTGTCTCCAATAAACCCTAATTTGCAGGCCGTCGTTTTATTGCAGGCTATAAACATTGTACTGCTCGCCAAAATCAATAATAGATATTTCATAATTTTAATTTTAATTTAGTTAAATAATATTTTTTCTACCTTACATATATTTCAAACCATAGTCCACATAAAAGTGTCTTCTATTATTTTCCAATAAACGAATGGTAATTACCTGAATTACAATCGATTAGAAATTGAATTTAAAATCGTAATTTGAAAAGGATGCTTCTACTTGATTTATAATTTATGTATATTAATTCCCCTTTTGGGGTGAACTCTCAACAAATTATTGGTGTGATAGAATGTTAATGTAATACAATTGAATTTCGGGAATAAATTTTGTATAAATAAAAATTTGGGGGTAGATATAAATGATACTTTTCCATAAAAAAACGGACGATCAGTAAAGATCGCCCGTTTTTTTTATTTAAAAGCAATTATTTCGGAATTTTGTTTGTTATCGTTAATTTAATTATTCCCTTAGATCAATTACCTCTACCCCCGGATATTTCGTTTTGTCGAAAGTAAAGGAACTGTTTGACATTTCAATATTGGATTTGAAATTACTTATAGTATAAGTATAGTGTATTGCATTTTTATCAAATACTACACCCTTCGTCACTGAATTATCTGCAGTATTTACATACATTTTTATTTTGCTGAAACTTAAACTTTTATTTTTTGGTGTGAGTTCAATAATTTGTAATGATTTTCCGCCCTCGGTCACTTTTTCACCCATATAAGCTAAGTAATCTTTTTCCGCTATTTTAAATATATCATTTGGGGTCATAATATCTTGTCCTTTTTCGAAATTATTGATTTGCACCTCGTTCACATCCTTCAGGTAAGTCCACAAGGTTTTGCCATCACAAAACAATTTTTGATTTCCCAATTCGGCAATGAACATATTCCCTTTGCTCATTACTTTTCCTGTTTTGGTCTCCTTGCTTTTAGAGTCCAGATTTTCTACAATAAGGGAGATATCCATTTGCATGGTTTTGTACCCACCGTATTTCTGACTCACAGATTTCAACAATTTTACAGCTGCTGCATCAGAAGTTTGAGCAAAAACAGCCTGTGATCCTAAAAAGAGGATAAACAAATAAGTTACGATTTTTTTCATGACCGATAAATTAGAATAATTTGCAAAATTAAGGTGAAATAGATGTTTTTTTCGATTTTATTCTAGATTTTGCAAATACTGTTCCAACTGTGTAAGATCGTTAAATAAAACTTCTCTCGCCTTACTTCCTGCATTGGGACCAACCACTCCGGCAGCCTCTAACTGATCCATCAATCTACCGGCCCTATTGTATCCCAGCTTCAATCTGCGTTGTATCAATGAAGTAGAGCCCTGTTGATGCTGAACAATAATCTTCGCCGCCTCCGCGAAAAGTGAATCCCGTTCTCCATCTAATATTTCTGCCTTTTCCTTCTGTGCCTGCTCATCAATGAATTCCGGTAACTGGAACGCTTCTGGGTAGCCTTGCTGATCAGAGATGAAATCTACAACCTTATCAACTTCGGGAGTATCTACAAATGGGCATTGTAATCTTATCATATCACTCCCGATTGCCAGAAGCATATCACCCCTTCCAACTAATTGTTCAGCACCACTGGCATCCAAAATAGTACGCGAATCCACCTTGCTCGTAACTTTAAACGCTATTCTGGCCGGGAAATTGGCCTTAATGGTGCCTGTAATAATATTAACAGAAGGTCTTTGAGTTGCAATTACACAGTGTAATCCAACAGCACGTGCCAATTGCGCAATTCTGGCTATTGGCATTTCTACTTCCTTTCCGGCGGTCATTATAAGATCTGCAAATTCATCAATTACGAGTACTATATAAGGCAAAAACTGATGTCCCTCTTTAGGATTCAGTTTCTTCTTCATAAATTTTGTATTGTATTCTTTAATATTTCGTACCTGAGCATTTTTAAGCAATTCGTAACGGGTGTCCATTTCAATGGTAAGCGCATTGAGCGTATGTACTACCTTTCTTGTATCCGTAATAATTGCATCCTCCTCACCCGGCAGTTTGGCGAGAAAATGTTTTTCTATAGTAGAAAATAAACTCAATTCCACTTTTTTAGGATCCACCATTACAAATTTTAATTGTGAAGGGTGTTTTTTATATAAAAGTGAAATCAAAATTGCATTAATACCAACCGATTTACCCTGCCCTGTTGCACCTGCCATTAATAAATGCGGCATTCGCGTAAGATCGGCAATATAATTTTCGCTGGAAATGGTTTTTCCTAAACAAACCGGAAGATCCATTTTAGCACTCTGAAATTTTTCAGAACTGATCTGGCTGCGCATGGAAACCGTTTCCTTATTCACATTTGGCACTTCAATTCCTATGGTTCCCTTGCCCGGAATTGGAGCTATAATGCGAATACCAAGTGCCGCAAGACTCAATGCTATATCATCTTCCAGGTTTTTTATTTTGGAAATACGAACACCCGCCGCCGGTATAATTTCATATAAAGTGACCGTAGGGCCTATAGTCGCCTTTATTTTGGATATCTGTATATTGTAATTATTTAGGGTTCCGATGATCTGGTCCTTGTTTCTTTCTAATTCCTCTGTATTGATGGAAACAGTCTCGCTGCCATATTCTTCTAATAATTCAACTCCGGGATATTTATAATTAGGCAGATCGAGAACAGGGTCAAAATTATAGTGCTGATTCTCCAAAGCAATTTTTTCTTCTTGTCCTTCTTCAATATCTAATGGAAGTTCTTCAGTAGTTTCAACGTCCAGTTCTTCCCCCTTATCATCAGTTACAGGTTCATCTAATTCTAAAGCAATTGGTGAAACAGTGTCTCTAACAGGTTCTACTTTTTTTAATTCCATCTGTACCGGATTTTCAATATCGGTGCGGGAGGTATAAACCGGTGGAATAAAAATATTTTCTTTCGAATTTTTATTTTCGGAATCATCCTGCACAACCAAAATATCATCCTCTGTCATGGGATCTGTGGTTAAATCCTTAGGTTTGTTTTTAAACACATTTAATAGAAAACTAAAGTTGAATTTTGTAAATAGTATCAGATAAATAATTAAGGTGGCGGTGAGAATAAGAATTGCACCTATTTTTCCTAATATACTTTCCAGATAATCAGCAGTTCCAACTCCAAAAGCGCCCCCAAAGGCAAAGGAAGCATTATTAAAAAAGAAACCAAGCATAATACTGGTCCATATCATAATTACAACACCTTCACCAATTATAACGGCGTTATTAAACACGCGTTTGCTGAAAAAAATATTGATTCCAAGTGTAAAAAACCATATAACAAAAGCAAAACTGGAAATGCCATACCAGTAATATATAAATTGGTGACTTACTACCGCGCCTAAATTGCCAAGATGATTTTGAACATCGATGGATGTATTAAAAACCTGTTTCCATGGATGATTTATGATTAGGCTTTGATCCTGTTTCCAGGTTACAAGATAACTGGCAAAGGAAACAAGCAGAAAAAAACTGATGAGCACCATAAGCACACCGGTAATTTTTTTAAATCGCTCATCCTTTAAAAAAGCAAAACTGCTCTTCTTTGTTTTTTTACTCGACTTTTTAGTTTCTGCCATTCAATTTTAGGGTATAGACTATCTCAAGGTAAAGGTAGGGAACAACCTGCCTCCATTGAACGCAATTTTATCCCACAAACTTATTTGTTTGTCTAACATTGTGGATAGTTTGCCTATTGGGTGGGAGTTATAGACTCAAGTTCAGGTAATTATTTTTTAGTGATTTATGATTTTCTGCCGTTATTGGGGATAAATTTTATCATTTTGCTTTCAAAATGCAACCTGCCGACTTAATTTTGAAAAAAAATACAAATGGCCAAAACACCGGTTGAATACACCGAATATCTACAGTTAGAAAAAATTCTAAATGCACAAAGCTTAGAAAGCGATAAAGAAAATGCGCATGCACATGATGAAATGTTGTTTATCATCATTCATCAGGCATACGAACTATGGTTCAAACAAATACATTTTGAAGTAGATAGCGCTCTTGCTATTTTAAATAAAGAATCGGTAAACGATAATTCACCTGAATTACAAACCATTGTGCACAGAAGTTCTCGTGTTGTTACAATTCTGAAAGTGCTTGTCCATCAGATCGATATTCTGGAGACAATGACCCCGCTCGATTTTTATGAATTCCGCGATTTTTTGCGACCGGCATCAGGATTTCAAAGTTGGCAATTTAAAATATTGGAAGCGAAATTGGGATTAAAATTCGATCATCGCCACGGAAAAGAATATTATACTTCCATGTTAAAACCCGAATACGTGGAATTAGTTAAACAGGTAGAATCGCAAAAAACATTATTGGAATTAATTGATGAATGGCTAAAACGTATGCCTTTTTTTCGGGATGAAACTATATGGAAAAATTACACTAAACTAAGTCCGAATAATTCGGGATACCACGATTTTTGGAACGATTATCTTCACATTTATGAAAAAAGTCTGGTAGAAGGCGAAAAACAAAATGTAAAGGTTTTTGAGGAAGTATTTTTAAGTGAAACCAAAAGCGAACATACCGCAATAAGCGCTGAAGCAATGCGCAATGCATTATTTATCTCTTTGTATCGAGGATATCCTATTTTACAAATGCCATTTCAACTCCTGCAAAATTTATTAGATATTGATGAGCAACTCGCCACCTGGCGCTTCCGGCACATCAACATGGTGCATCGCATGATAGGCTCGCGTGTAGGAACAGGAGGAAGCTCCGGAAAAGAATACCTTCAAGGGGCATTAAATAAACATTATATATTTAAAGATTTTGCAATTTTATCAAGTTTCTTAATGGAGCGCAATAAATTGCCTGAATTAAGTATTGAATTAAAAGGTAGGTTGGGATTTAGCGGTTAGGAGGTGTATTAATTCCTTCATTCTTAAATATCCCCCTTCCCTTAGACCTGCACAGGTTTTCGAAAGCTGTGAGGTCGTCGGGCTTCATACCTTCATTCCCGCATTCTTGCGCGCAATGCAAACACCAGGGGCAACATGCCCTCCAAACCCTTTATTTGAAATTTATTTTCTCCAACTGCAATTCCATTTTGATAAATATTATACGGAGAATATTCAAATTCTTCAAATTTTTCAATTATCAATCCCTGCGCTAACAAAGCAGAAATGCTTTCGTGTAAACTGTGATTCCAGCTTACTGATTTTAATTCAATTTTCGCATCTTTATCAGCATAAGTATTTTTTTCTTCTTCAATAATATCTTTATTTTTGAAATAAGAATATTCAATTTTTGAAACTGCATTATCATACATCCAATACACAGGATGAAATTCAGCAAAAACAAAAACACCTCCAGGTTTCAAACTGCCGGCAACAATTTCTGCCCATTTATTCAGATCAGGCAACCAACCTATGGTTCCATAACTGGTAAATACAATATCAAATTTTTCTTGAATATGTTTGTGCGTTTCATATAGGTCGCAACAAATAAAATTACCCTGTAAACCCGCTTTTTGTTTAAGTTCATTTGCCTTATTTATTGCTTCATCACTCAAATCAATTCCAGTTACTGTGGCGCCCATTCTTGCAAAACTTAAGGTATCCATTCCGAAATGGCATTGCAGATGCAACAAAGTTTTTCCTTTCACATCTCCTGCAAGATCCAATTCAATTTTATTAAGTGTGCTTTTCCCTTCTAAAAATGTTTTTACTCCATAAAATTCGCTGTGATAATGAACGGCTGTTCTTTTGTTCCAGAGTTGTTTGTTTATCTCCAGGTAATTAGTTTCTTCCATGACTTAAAGATAAGTAGTAGGTTTTTCTGTAGAAAATTATTTTTCACCTTCCCATATTTTTTTACCTTTATAAAAAAATATCATGAAAAAAACCATTTTAACCCTAATTCTGGCGCTGTTCGCAGCCATTAATACCCACGCTCAAAATATTGTTGTTATCGAAAAAGGAGACACAAAATACCAGGTTTTGGATCTCACCTCCAATGAAAAAATTCAATGGGGTGGATATACCGAGATCGGCTTACCTGCTAAAAGTGAAAAAGACGGCGCACTAAATACCAAGGCAATTTTATTGGCTGTAGGTGATAATTCCGGTTATGAAGGAAAAGATTACGCTGCTAAAGTTTGTGATAATAGCACTGCAGGCGGTTTCGACAATTGGTATTTGCCAGCCAAAAATGAAGCAGAATTAATTTATCTCAATATTGATAAATTCGGTTGGTCAGGCAGCATGACTTTATGGACCTCCACAGAAGCATCCGGAACTACTGCCGTTACTTTATATACCTACAACGGAACATGGTATAATGTAGGAAAGGTGGAATCGTATAATATGGTTTGTATGCGTAAAATGGAATAATTTTTATTCCTTAATAAAGGATGTGGTCGAAAGGAGATCGTCACTTTTTATCTGTATAAAATATATTCCTCTTTTATAATTTTCCAGCGAAACGGAATAATTTTTAACAGCAAGATTTTGCAATTCCATTATTTTTCTACCTTCCAAATCTGAAACAATTATCGCATTTATTAAGGCATTAGATTCTGTGGTAATAGTTATGAACTCAGATGCAGGATTTGGTTGAATACTGATTTTATTTTTTGTGGATATTACCTCCGGAGAAATTGCTGTTAATTCATCTAACCTATATCTGCTGAAAAAATACCATATCTCTTTGCAGGCATTTATGTCGAGATTTGTTACTCCTAAAAAAGTAAGAGCGGTTCCCGGCCAGGTGTGCCCGCCATCAATAATTTTAAATAATTCCACATTTACATTATTATCGCCACCACCATAAACATAATGTTCTGCCGTGCAGGAATCTCCGGGAATAACATCCGGAATTGAAGTAAATTCTGCCGCCGCATCACAATTATTAAATTCTTTCCAATAATCTACTACTGATTCCACCGGCATAAAATCAAAATTACCCTCATAAGGCACAGTTTCATCCGCAGTTCCGTGTATTTGCATAACCGGCATTGGATGTTGTGGATCGCATGATGGAAATCTGTCTTCATCCATACTTCCTGCAACACTGGCAATGGCTGCAATTTTATTACTTAATTCACAGGCAAGGGTATGGCTCATAAAACCTCCGTTACTCATTCCGGTACTATAAATACGATTTGCATCTACATTATAATTTGCGGAAACACTGTCAATTAGATCACTTAAAAATGCAACATCATCAACACCAATTCCCGGTTCTGTAAAACAATTCCAATAACGTTGACCAAAACCATCTAAAGTACCATTAGGCAATACAATTAAAAAATTTGCAGTATCGGCAATTACTCTAAAATTTGCATATAAATCTTGTCCAAATGCATCGCTGGTATAACCATGTAGATTTAAAACTAAAGGAACCGGCTCCGAACCATCGTAAGCCGTTGGAACATACAACCGGAAATTTCTCTGCAACCCACCACTTTCAATAGTATCTAAAATCGTGGTCTGTGAAAAGAGGTTACATGACACCAAAAAAGAAAGGCTTAAAATGAATAATTTAATTCGCATACGATATTTATTAGCCCCCTAAAGATAAATGCTTTTTTTGGTAAATGCCATTGATTATTATTCATAAGACCTAAATAGTAATTTTTTCTATCCATTTTAACAATAATTTGATACAGTTATCACATTTTTAAATACAGTTATCATAACAATCCCTATTCAGGAAGCTTTTTAGGTAGCCTTAACCTAAATCTTACTGCCCTCATTGTATTTTTATGGGGCATTTCACTCTATCCTCATTTGGGTTAGAAATGAAAGTTCTGCTATTTCCATATGCTGTTCATCCAACTGTTATTTCCTCAAGATTAATTTTATAGGGAAATCACCACACGCAACCTAAAATCATATTAAATGAGACTGTCTCAAAAGGCAGCCTCTTTTTTTGTAATTTTTGATTGCAGTCTATTTTAAAAATCAAAGTCGTGAATCTCTATCACTGCAATATACGTTGTTGCTCCATCCAGAGCCATTAATGTTTGTGTTTATTTTATAACTTCCTAGGAATCTGACCAAGGGCCATAAATTGTATTACAGGAAGGAGCAGTAAAATCCACTTCTGCAAAAATTACGAGTGCCCTAATAACATTAGTGTTCGGAGTTGTATAACTATTTATAGTGGATTTAATTTGGGAGTTTAGGTTTTCTGTTCTTAACAGAAAAAAGATCAAACTCATGAGGACAAAGTGTTTTTTCATAGTTTTAAAATTTTTGTGTTTAAATTAGTATTATCGTTTGATATGTTTAAAATGTAGAACCCCGGAGGCAGGTCTGAAATATTTATTGTAAAAAATCCGGGATTTATGTTATAAAAAGTTTTAACAATATTGCCGGCTAAATTTGAAATAAAAACATTTTGGGAACAACATGAATTAATGTTAATTAAGGAATGAGTTATATTTGGGTTCACTGCAATTGAAGGTGAATTGGAATTAATGAAACCCCAGCCATGAACATCGCTATAAGGTAATATTTGGAAATCTAAATAATTAAGGAAGAATTCATAAGCATCAGAATTAAACCAAATGCTGTCTGTAGCAAAGTCATTCCAAAAATCGAAATCAGGAACATCTGTTATAACTATCGCTCCCTCTAAAGTTGGTGGGCAACCATCAAAATCATTAAAACCACAATGAACTAATCCCCACGCGTTGGGTAAAGGAAAATTATCACTAAATGGCAGGTCATTTGAGTAAAAAAGATTATTATCCCAGGTAATTTTTAAGGGTAAACGGGCATTTAAGAATGAAATTATATTAGGTGTGGTAATAGTCTTAAAGACAACGACTTTAAGGGCTTTATCTATGTTCAAGAAACTCCAGTGAACATTGAAAGTATCAATGTTTATTGTTTGAAAATCTTCCCCGCAAATAACATCTGAGGAAGGAATGCCAAAATCGACTGCATCCTCATCGTAAGCGATGTAAATAGTATCTCTCGCACCCGACCCATCTTCAAACCATAAAGGGAAAACCCAATCAGGTTGCTGCTCGGCGCCGGGTATAGTATAAGTCTATGACGAAGAAGAGAGAATTAGGCCTGTCAACAGTAGGATTAGGAATAATGGTTTCATCTATTAAAAGTAGAAAAAATATCAGAAAAAATTGCAAATGGTTCCTTTATATTACAATTCCCCTATTTTCAAACTCCTTTTAAACGTTATTGAATTATCCCGTAAAAGTCAATCAATGGTTTATAATTCGCTTGCATCTGCAGAACCCAGAACTTAGAACCAGTCACAGTCGCAGTATACGGTAGACCAACTCAGAACCCCGAACCCCGAACCCCGAACTCAGAATCAGTCTATCAATTGTCAATTGTCAATTATCTTTGCACCTTACTACTAAATAAATTATGTCAAACGCATTTTTTCATGTCCCTAAAGCACTTAATGAACCGGTAAAAAGTTATGCGCCGGGAACTTCTGAGCGAAAATTATTAAAACAGGCGATTGCTGAACTTAAGGCTATTTCTGCAGATATTCCGATGTTTATTGATGGAAAAGAAGTAAGAACCGGAAAAACGGTAACTATTCATCCTCCCCACGAACTTGCGCACACACTTGGCGTTTATCACAAAGGAGACGAAAGTCATGTGAAAATGGCTATTGATGCGGCTTTGAAAGCAAAATCGCAGTGGGAAAACACACCCTGGGAACAAAGAGCTGCTATCTTTTTAAAAGCTGCAGACCTTTTAACCGGTCCTTATCGCTATAAAATGAACGCCGCAACCATGCTGGGGCAGAGCAAAAATTGTTTTCAGGCGGAAATTGATGCCGCTTGCGAGTTGATCGACTTTTGGAGATTTAATGTAGAGTTTATGACCAGGGTTTATACCGATCAACCTGAAAGTGGCGCCGGAATGTGGAATCGTATGGAACACAGGGCTTTGGAAGGATTTGTATTTGCTTTAACACCCTTTAATTTTACAAGCATAGGAGGCAATTTACCTACAGCTCCAGCTATGATGGGTAATACTGTAGTTTGGAAAACATCTAATACCCAAATTTATTCTGCCTGGGTCATTATGGAAATTTTACGGGAAGCTGGATTGCCCGATGGCGTAATAAATCTCGTTCATGTGAGTGGAACAGAGGCGGGAAAAGTAATTTTTTCACATCCCGATTTTGCAGGAATACATTTTACGGGTTCCACCTCGGTTTTCAGAACGATCTGGACAACAATTGGTCAAAATATCGCCCAGTATAAAACATATCCTCGCATAGTGGGGGAAACCGGAGGTAAAGATTTCATTATAGCCCATAAAAGTGCCAATGCAAAGGCACTCGCAACCGCTATGAGTCGCGGCGCATTTGAATTTCAGGGGCAAAAATGTTCCGCAGCCAGCAGAGCATATGTTCCCTCAAACCTTTGGCCTGATGTAAAAAAATATGTTCAGGAAGACCTCGCAAGTATGAAAATGGGAGTAATAGAGGTTTTTTCCAATTTCATAAATGCCGTAATTGATGAAAAAGCATTTGATACCATTTCCGGATATATAACTAAGGCAAAAGAAGATGGTTTAGAGATCGTTGCGGGAGGAAATTTTGATAAGTCAAAAGGATATTTTATTGAACCCACTGTTATTCTTGCAAAGGATGCAAAATACAGAAGCATGTGTGAAGAGATTTTTGGCCCGGTTCTCACTGTTTATGTTTACGAGGAAAATAAATGGGAGGAAACACTGGATATCGTTAATACCACTTCGCCATACGCATTAACAGGTGCAATTTTTTCTCAGGACAGATATGAAATTATTACGGCAACTAATAAATTGCGGCATGCTGCAGGTAATTTTTATATAAATGATAAACCTACAGGCGCTGTTGTAGGACAACAACCATTTGGCGGGGCACGCGCCTCAGGAACCAATGATAAGGCAGGTTCCATCCTCAATCTTTTACGTTGGGTGTCTCCTAGATCTATCAAAGAAACCTTTAATCCACCAACTGATTATCGTTACCCGTTTTTAAATGAAGAATAATTTTCTATTTTTGGATGATGATTAATCGATGTGAGTTGAGATCTGTACTTTTAGTGGTATTGTTTATATCTTTTGCGTTTGTATCGAAGGCCCAGCTTTGGATAACCGGAGATGATTCCTATAATATTATTGAAGATTATGCAGGTGCAGTATTTGATGTGAAGACCAATGACATTAACCCTACACCGGGATCTGAAATTTATATTTTTATTTCCATTTCACCCGTAAATGGTTTAGCAACAGTTGATGATGTTAACGATTGGATTGTTTATACCCCAAATGCAAATTATGCAGGAGATGATGTTTTTGAATATACCATTTGTACTGATACCGACCCTGATGTATGTGACACTGCATTAGTAAATATTGAAATTGATTCCATAGATGATGCACCTATTGCTATTGATGATTTTGTAAATACATATATCAATACTCCATTTAATATTGAATTATTATTAAATGATATTGATGTAGATGACCAGGGAATAGAATTTGAAATACTTGATGATGCTTTTCCCGGCACTACTACCATTTTGCCTTTTTTACCGGCCATCGGAGAATATATTTATTACGAACCTTCCCTGAATTTTGTTGGGGAAGATTCAATAATATACCGGTTATGTAAATTGGGTTCCGATATTTATTGTGATACCGCAACGGTATATATCAATGTACTTACAACCAATTTTGATAAACCCATTGCTGTAAATGATACCTTTAATATTTTGGTGGATATAACATCTGAATTTAATGTGTTGTTTAATGATTTTGATGGCGATGGCGATGGATTAACTATTACAGAATTGATCACTGCGGGAATTACCGGTATAGCTGAAATAAGTGCCTCAAATACAATTAATTATATTTCTGCAGACATAGGGCAAGACGATTTTGCTTATGTTGTTTGTGATGATAATATCCCTTCACTTTGTGATACTGCATTTGTTCATGTAGTAGTTACTGAAACTGTTATAATTGACAACCTGGTTTTTGTCCCAAATTCATTTTCTCCAAACGGTGATGGTATTAATGATTTTTTAGATATTGTTGGCATTGAAAATTATCCTAAATACAATTTAAAAATATACGATAGGTGGAGTAGTTTGATATTTGAAACGAATAACGATATTAAAATGTGGAATGGAAGATCAAATGTTGAATTTATTTCCACATCCGGCGATGTTCCGGAAGGCACCTATTTTTATGTATTAAGACTTGAAGAAGCACCAGATCCATTAACCGGTTTTATAGTTATAAAGAGATGAAAAGAAAAACCTTATTGTATTTTTTAATGATTATGAGTTTGCCCGGTTATGTATTTACTCAAAACTTACCGCTTTACGAACAATATCATTTTAATCAGTTAGTATTTAACCCGGCCTATGCCGGCAGTAAAGGCGCATTTGAAACAAACTTTTTTGTACACAGGCAAGCTGTAAATATTACAGGTGCGCCTTCTACAGAATCATTTTCAGCTCATCTACCTGTTGCAAACGACAAAGTTGGTTTGGGTATAAAATTTTATCATGATAAAGTAGGCGTAACAAACTCTAGTTCCGTTGGATTGGATTACGCATACCGCGCACATTTAAATACAAAACTTGTTGTTGCTGTAGGATTGGAAGCATCCTTTACCAATTATTCTATAAATTATCAGGAATTAGATGCATTTAATGATGGAGACCCTGCTTTTGATGGAAAAGTGGATAGTTATATAAAACCTAATTTTGGTGCCGGAGTGTATCTTCACAGTGATCACTTTTATTTTGGCTTCTCTTCACCAACATTATTAACCAGTAATGATGAGTCGGCAACTGCTAGTGATTCCGCGTATGATGATGCATTTGATCAAACCTCAAATATTTTTGGAACCATTGGTGCCCTCATCGAACTTACAGAAAACTTTTCAGTTAAACCTGATGCGTTATTTAAAAAGGGAGAAAATATTCCTTCGCAACTGGATATTAACCTCAATTTCATTTTTTACAATTCATTAATGTTGGGGACAGGATATAGAACTAATAACAGTTTTAATATTGTTGCACAATATATGTTTTCTTCCGACAATATTTTACAAAAACACGATGCAGGGTTAGGATATTCATATACCACCCTCTCAACCGAAGACGTTGCTTTTTTAAGCCCCACCCATGAAGTATTTCTCGTATATCGTTTTCATAAAAATAATACAAACATTAAAAACCCGAGGTTTTTCTGAAACAATAACTTATGTATAAATTAAAAATGGTTTTGGTGTTTCTTAGTTTGGTAACAACACAAATAGTTGTTGCGCAGGACGATTTTATTAAACGTGCTGATAAATTGTATGATAATAAGGTATACAGTGAAGCATCGAAAATTTATCTGACCTATCTGCAACAGAGTTATAATTATGATGTAAATTATAAATTGGCAGAGTGTTATAGAAATATGAACCAAACCATAGAAGCTGAATTCTGGTATGAAGTGATCGTAAATCAAAACATTGCAGACGAAAATATTATTTACAATTATGCAAATCTTTTAAAAAGCAATGGGAAATATAAATCAGCTAAAACCTGGTTTTTGAAATATGGCGCTTATGATGATGATGGGTTTTACCTCGCATCAACCTGCGATTGGGCTTTAGCAAATGAAGGTAAACCGGTTGCGTATCTTCTTGACTCCTTAGGTATTAATTCCTCCGGTTCAGAAATTACTCCAACCTTTTTTAAAAAAGGAATAATTTTTTCAGGGAGTGGAGGAAAAAAAATTAATGTTAGCACAGGATTACCATATTATGATCTTTATTTCAGTGAAATGAAAAATGATTCGATTTGGTCGGTAACCCGATTGAATAATTCGATAAATAGCGATCTGCATGAAGCTTCACCCTGTTATGATCAAATTGACGAAACACTTTATTTTACCAGAAACAACATTAATAAAAACAGAACCATTACTTCTAAAGATGATGAGGTAAAACTGCAAATGTTTTATTCGAATTATATTGATAATAAATTTTTGGCACCAATTCCAATGCCTTTTAATTCAAAAACCTATTCTTTCGGGCATTCAGCACTTTCTCCTGACGGTTCTATTTTAATTTTTTCTTCGGATAAGCCAGGTGGATATGGCGGCACTGATCTTTATTTTGCAACCAAAAAGGGGGACGGATGGAGTGCAGTAAAAAATTTGGGACCTGTTATTAATACAAAAGGTGATGAATTATTTCCATACATGGATCCGGAAGGAAATTTATATTTTACCAGTAACTGGTTGCCTGGTTTTGGTGGAATGGATGTATTCAAATCAAGCAGAGATGGTGACCACTGGTCTGTTCCTGTTAATGCAGGAAAACCTTTAAACTCCTCTCACGACGACTTTGGTTTTGTTATTAAGAATGGAAGGGGTTATGTAACTTCCAACCGACCGGGTGGACAAGGAAGTGATGATATTTATGGTGTAACAGAAGCATTGTCACTCTCAAAAATATATTTATATGATACCAATCTTAAACCTATAACTAAGGCAAGAATTACACTCGTAGAAAGCCCTAAAGCACAACCCATCTGCGAAACTGATGCAAATGGAATGTGCGATATCTCCGCTTTATCAAATTCAAATATGTCGATCAGAATCTCGAAAGAGGGTTTTTTGGATAAAGTAATAAATAATCTTGGAAGTTACAGGTCAAGCAATGGAATTTTACCCGTTGAACTGCAACCGCTTTTGGGTAATATTGAAAATACTCCCAGCCCCGATTTAGAAAATATCACCCAAACAAATGACAATTAATTTCGATTGATATCGAATAGATGTATATATTTTTTCGTTTAATTGCAGATCTCATATCTTTAATTATTTTTAATGTCTGACAACAATAAACCGATTATTTTAGTTACCAACGATGATGGCATTCACGCACCGGGTATTCGCGCTTTAATTGAAGCCGTAAAACCTTTAGGCCAGGTTGTTGTGGTTGCACCTGATAAACCTCAAAGCGGAATGGGGCATGCAATTACACTTAATGATCCTTTGCGATTAAAAAAAGTGGATATTTTCGGAGATATTGAAGCGTATTCCTGCAGCGGAACTCCCGTTGATTGTGTTAAACTTGCAAAAGATAAAATACTGCATAAAAAACCGGAACTCTGTGTTTCGGGAATTAATCACGGCTCCAATTCTTCTATCAATATTATTTATTCAGGAACAATGAGTGCAGCTGTAGAAGCAAGCATTGAAGGAATTCCCGCTGTTGGATTTTCTTTGCTCAATTTTGCGCAAGATGCGGATTTTAAAGGAGCTGCAAAATATGCACACTTAATTGCACAACAAGTACTTACTTACGGTTTGCCAAATGCTACACTTTTAAATGTAAATATTCCAGATTTGACTGTTGCTGATTTAAGAGGAATAAAAATTTGTCGTCAGGCAGTTGCAAAATGGGAAGAGGAATACGATGAACGTTTTGATCCTATCGGAAGAAAATATTATTGGCTGACAGGAAAATTTGTGAATTATGATAAGGGCGAAGATACTGATGAATGGGCACTTTCAAACGGATTTGTATCAGTGGTTCCGGTGCAATTTGATCTTACCGCACATCACGCAATCAGCTTTTTTAATAACACTTGGAAATTAGATGCCATTTCTGAAAATAATGAAAAAATATTTATTGACACTTCTGATTCCATTCACGATTTAGGATAATTCTATGAGCAAATTACAAGAAGATAATATTTTTGTCGGCATGTTGGTTTCTGCATTTTTTACGGTTACTATTTTTTATGCATTTTATACTTTGAATAATAATTTGATCGGCAATGTAACCATCAATGCAAAAGCATTTGGAGGCGTTACCGAAAGATTTATTGCCACACTCGCCGTTTTTTTTAATATCATTCCATTTATTATTTATATTAGAGTAAGAAAGGATAATTGTTTGCGCGGAGTTGGTATAGTTACTGTTTTATTTGCCATTTTCATGTTGATTTATTATTATGTTTTGGATAATACTAACTTGATTTCTTAATTCTATTTGTTGATATGCGTTATTATATTATTGCCGGTGAAGCTTCAGGAGATCTCCACTCTTCTAATCTTATTGAAGAGATCCGTTTGCTGGATAATAATGCAGAATTTCGCGGTTTTGGTGGCGATAAAATGAGAGATCAAGGGTTACAGCTTTTCAAACATTATAAAAAAACCGCTTACATGGGTTTTATAGAAGTTGCCTTGCACCTAAGAGCAATTTTGAATAATATAGAACTCTGCAAAAAAGATATTCTATCCTTTCAACCCGATTGCGTTATTTTAGTAGATTATCCCGGGTTTAATCTGCGTATTGCTCCCTTTGCCAAAAAGGAGGGATTTAAAGTGGTGTATTATATCTCTCCCCAATTATGGGCATGGAAAAGTTCTCGGGCACAGATACTAAAAAAATATGTAGATAAACTTTATGTAATTCTTCCTTTTGAAAAAGAATTCTATAAAAAATTTAATTACGAAGTAGAGTACGTGGGTCATCCGCTTTTGGATGAAATTTCTGATAAAATTAAAGACCCGCTTTTTTATAAAAAAAATGCGCTGAGTTCCGATCCAATAATAGCCGTTTTATCAGGAAGCAGAAAACAGGAGATCGCAGTTAAATTACCCATCATGTTGTCGATGGCAAAACATTTTCCTAAATTTCAATTTGTAGTTGCCTGTGCTCCCGGCATTGACAAAAATTTTTACACCCAATTCGTGCGAGAACATAATATTCATTACCTGTTAAACCAAACCTACGATGTGCTACAACACAGCGAAGCAGCATTAGTAACCTCCGGCACAGCAACATTAGAAACTGCATTGTTCAATGTGCCGCAAATTGTTTGTTATAAAGGTTCAGTAATTTCATATGCAATTGCAAAACAGCTAATCAAAGTGAAATATATTTCTCTTGTGAATTTAATTGCAGGAAAAGTAGTGGTTCCCGAATTAATTCAGTTTAAATTAAATGAAAAAAATCTGCATATGCATTTTGAACGTTTGGTCTACAACGATGAATACAGATCAACCATGCGGGAAGAGTATCAGCTTTTGAAAGAAAAACTCGGTACTGCAGGCGCTTCTGAAAGAACCGCAAAACTGATCTGGCAATTTGTAAATACATAAGTTAATATTATCAATTATCTTTGCCCAAAACGGGGGTATAGCTCAGTTGGCTAGAGTACTTGCATGGCATGCAAGGGGTCGTGGGTTCGAGTCCCACTATCTCCACAAATAAAAATCAAAGCCATTCCACAAAGTGGAATAAATTTTAGAGCCAATTTTTTTTCATCAGCAGGTCTCCTGCAAGTGAAAAAAATTGGCTCTAAAATTTTGAGTGCAGCGAAGGCTTTGGATTTTTTTTGTTAGGCCCCCCACTCAGAGACCAACGAAGTTAGTCTCACTATCTCCACCATAACCCATTGATTCTGTTGAATTGTGGGGTATTTTTATTTAATGCGAGGCTAATGGTGTGGCTGAATTTGCATCAACATCAGCAATTTAATTTGAAACAAGTTATATATTCTTGACTTTTAGAAAATGTATTTTGTGGGAATTGCTTAATCGGTATAAATCTAAAAGGGGCCAATAATTTGACCCCTTTTTGATTTGAATCCCTATAAGAATTAAAATAAAAATTTTGTTTTCTGGTAATCCCTTTCAAGTTATGAAACTAAGATGTAAAGATATTACGTAGAATGTGTTTCAATAACTATTTTAAGCTGGAATTAATTCATAGCTTCAATAGTGGCATTTGTAATAGTTATGGTATTGTTTGCATTTGCAACTGACCAGGTAAATGTTAAATCAATTGTCTGACTAGCCGTGGTATTAATTGTTATTGGTGCCGTATTTACCATTTCTCTAGTAAATCCATTTGTGGAATTTGAATTGTAGCCAAATGTACCCTGAGCGGCAATTGTTCCTGAAGTGCCGGTTGTCTGGCAGGTGAATATGGTCGTTATTTCAACTCTACGATTACTCAGTGATGCAGTTGCTGCTCCAGTCGTGGTAGCAATTACAGTTCCACCTAATTTAGCTTTTATTGTCCAATTTGGAGCTGATGCATCTGTACTCACAAAACCATATGCTTTAATCAAATAGGTTTTCCCTGCTGCTAGAGTATTAGCGTTTATAGTTAATGAACCAACACCTGTGGGGGACAATAAAGTTGTTTCAATAACCGTATTAGCAACAGTTTTATCTGCGGTTGCAGTAAAGTTTGAACTAGCATTAAGTGTGATAGACCCACCGGAATTATTTATTGAAATCCCAGTTCCAGCAGTAAGTGTTGCTTTCTCAAACGTACTACCTGATGTTTTGCCAATTAATAGCTCACCATCAGCAATTGCTGAATTGTATTTTACAATTTTTCCAACACCATCCATTTGGAATTGGCTTGAACTACCTACGGTTAATACATTATCAGGTATTATATCTGTTCCAAAATTAGTGCCTCCATAGTAATTTGCACCTGCATCAGGTGTAAACAAACCTGTGGTAATTGCAATTACAGGTGTTGCTGTGGTAGACCTTAATCGAGTTTGAATTATTGCAGCAGTGTTATTTCTTACATTATCAAAAAATACAGTATTAGCACTATAATCCAGCCATATGTTCATCCCTTGTGATCCGGTGGAACTTTGAATAAAAATACCTGCATCGCCATTGGCAGTGCCTTCAATAGAGAAAAATCGGTCATCATAAGTTCCACCCCAATTTACGGAAGAAGCAGAGCCAAATAACCCTGTTTCCAAATATGTTAAACCTGCATTGCCTGAAGGGTCAACCAATAGACTCATGTGGTTACCATCTCCATCATCAGCAAAATATCTCGTTGTTTTTATCCCGATGTAAGCAGCAGTATTATCTGACGTCTGGTCCACAGCCGCATAAATTCCAATAACGCCCCGGTTTGAAGGTTCAAATCCATCTGATCCACAACCGGTACACCACCCTTTACCTGTAAATTCAGCCATTGCCTGATCATCTTTTGTGGGAGCGGGCACGGAAGCGGTTCCACTGCTAGTTCTTCCAGTAAATGTAGATGTGTGATATTTTGGATTCAAAGAAGTACCTCCATAAGTCGTGACATTGATACCACCATCTTGACCTTGTGTATCTTCATCTACATAAGCATCTTTATAAACGTTAATGCCTAGCTTGGCTGAATTTGTAGCAACGTTTGTAACAACAAATCTGCCTTCACTTGTAAATTTGAAATGTTCTGTTCCGGTAAAGGAACCTATTATTGTCTCAACACCTCCTCCAGTGTTATAACTGAATCCGGTTGTTGTAGCATCCTTAAAAGCATAAGAGGGAGTAGTGGCTAAACCAGAGGAAACAAACAATTTACCATCAAACTGTTTATCTCCGCCAAATGTTTGCAATCCGCTAGCTGATACAAAACCGTGTAGAGTTGCTGTTGCAATCTGGGCGTTTGGGTAATCAATTGAAATAAGACCACTGCTTGAAATAAAGTCTGCGAGGCTAAAAGTAGCTACACCTTTTGTACTTGCATCAGCCATTGCATCAGCAATAGTTAATTTGGCAGGTAAATCCACACAACCAGCACAGGTCGCATCATTTGTAAAAGTGACTGATGCAGAATAGCTACCAATTTTTGTCTGCGCATACACTTTGCATGCTGTCAGTAGAATAAATAAAATACATAAGTTTTTCATAATATTGTTTTTTCATAATATTGTTTTTTTATAATTATTAGTTAAATATCAAGAATAAATTAAAGGAAAATCATTTATTGATGACAATTAATTTATTGATATAATAATTTCCAATTTTAATTCTAATGTTTGCAATACCTCCATAAGGTTGGGGTAAATTGATAATTAAATTCTCTTCTGCATAAAATTGTGTTTCATAAATCTTTTCACCTAACAGATTATTTATCTCAATTTTTATTTTTTCGCGGTTTGAATTTTTAATTATTATTCGGAAATTGCCATTATTCGGATTCGGATAAATTTCAAAATCAAATGAATTAATATGTATAATTCCAACCAATCCTTCGTCAATCGAATCATTACAATTATCATCAAGGTTGTTTAATATTTCTTCAGCACTCGGGTAAATAAAAGGATTATTGTCGTCACAATCTGTGCTATCGGAAACAAAACCGGAAGGCGGAATATTAGAACAGAAAAAAACAGGAGTTAAAGCATCACCAAATAAATCAGTGTCAGCATCAGTATAATATATAATAAATATATGAATGGAGCTATCTGAGTCATCACAATCAGTTGAATCAGACGAGTAACCGATTATTTCAGATAAACATGCTGTCGTGTCTATTAGCGCATTTCCGTAAGTGTCAGCATCGCTATCGAGAAAATTCGTATATAAAGGTAATCCTTCATCAACCAAAAAATTACAATTATCGTCTAAATAATTGCAGGTTTCGATTTCACTTGGATTTATAGTCTCAATCGTATCATTACAATCCAAATTGTTCGCAACATATCCGGTAGGTGTAAAACAAGCCAATATTGAATCGGAATTACCTCCAAATCCGTCGCCGTCATAATCAATATAAAAGGTCGAGTTTGTACAGTCACCCTTAAGTTTAATAACCCAATAATCATTAGCGCCAATTGGTTCCTCGGTTTTATCTCCGGATATTGGCGAATTGGTATAACCGCCGAGTATATATCCATTATCAAATGTTACCTCAATCCCTGCTAGCAAATCACCCACCCATCCACCAGAGGTTTTTTGCCATCCAATACTATTTATAGAATCCAATTTAACAGACCAATAATCTTCAAAACCAATATTTGGCTCAGTCTTATCACCTGAAATTCCGGAGAATGAATATCCGCCAACAATATATCCACTATCCACAGATTGCAGAGAGTACAATCGATCATCATAAGAACCACCAATCGTATTTTGTCCGAGGATTGTTCCTACGGTATCAATTTTGACTACCCAATAATCATTTGTAACTGGAGGATCACCCCAATTATTTTCAGTTTTATCGCCTGAAATATTTGAAGCAGAATACCCCCCCAATATAAATCCGCCGTCAATAGTGTGTTTAATAGTCATCAGCCAATCTGAACTATTTCCCCCAATTGCATTTTGCCACTGAATATTCCCAAGGCTATCGATTTTTAAAATCCAAAAATCACCAGTGCCCCCAGTGCCATAACCGGCATCCGTTTTATCCCCAGAAATGTTTGATGATGACATTCCTCCAATGATGCATCCATTATCTTGGGTGGCAAGAACGGAATATAAATAATCAAATTCATTTCCGCCGATTGTATTTTCCCAAAGAATTGACCCAGTACTATCTAATTTCACAATCCAATAATCATAATATTCATCGCTTGCTTCAGTTTTATCTCCTGAGATGGGTGAATTTGAACGCCCCCCAAGAATATATCCTCCATCCGATGTTTCTGCTATACTGTGAAATTCATCGTTCCCTGCGCCTCCAATAGTATTTTGCCATTGAATATTGCCCAAATCATCAATTTTTACTACCCAATAATCATTACTTCCGACTAAACTTGCTTCGGTCTTATCACCTGATACTCCAGAATCGGAATAACCTCCTAGAATATATCCACCATTTGAAGTTATTTGTACTTCAGTTAATTTATCATTTGAATTACCTCCAATTGTGTTCTGCCATACGATTACGCCAAAGGAATTTAATTTTATAACCCAATAATCGGCAAAACCTAATCCCATTTCTGTCTTATCTCCTGAAATACCTCCCCATGAATAACCACCTAAGATATATCCACCATCAAATGTTTGATGAATTGAAACTAAAATATCATCTCCATCGCTACCAATTGTATTCTGCCATTCAATATCTGGAGCTTGGGACAAGCCAACAAACGAAGTTGAAAGAAGGAAAATAAATATTGTTAAACTATTTATTATGTGGTTGATCATTGCCAAATTTAATGATGTTTTTCCGGTTTTTCATATAATATTAAAGGGCACTTTAATTTTAAATCAAAAAAACAATATAATTATTGGCAAAATCCGACCAAAAATGAATTTTTAACCAACTGTGAATGTGGAACACTATTCAGTCCTAAAAAGAGGCATTTACTAGAAATTTTGAGTCGAAGTTAATCCCACTAACACTAAAAAAAATCCGTGCTTTTGATAAGTTTGTTCTATTTTCACCAATATGATCCCAATCTCCCAAATTAAATATAAAGGTCACATCATCGATATGCTGCGTTTGGATATTGCATTCCCCGATGTTCAGGGGAATAAATATTTCAAATTGAAGTATAATTTGGAGGAAGCAAAAAAATTATCGCTTAATACCCTCCTCACTTTTGGCGGCGCTTTTTCAAATCATATTCACGCTACCGCTGCTGCAGGAGAAAAATATCAATTCAAAACGATAGGTATTATCCGCGGTGAAGATGATATCCAAAATCCCACCTTGCAATTTGTACGCAAAGCAGGTATGGAATTGGTTTTTGTTTCCAGAGAACAATATAAAAATAAATATGAAACAACATTTCTTAAAACATTAGAAGAAAAATATGGCCCCTATTATTTAATACCGGAAGGGGGCACCAATAATTTTGCTGTGAAAGGTTGTTCAGAAATTTTATCCGGAATTGAAAATAAATACGATCAAATTTTCTGCGCAACCGGAACCGGAGGAACTTTAGCGGGATTAATTTCAACTCCCGGTCTCGTATCAAAAACCACAGGAATTTCTGTGCTCAAAGGAAAAGATAATGTAACGGATATTATTAATGTGTTACTACAAGAAAATGGGTATTCACATAATATTGCATGGAATATCAACACCAATTACCATTTTGGCGGATATGCTAAATTCGATCCATCCTTATTAAAATTTATAAAACAATTTGAAAACGATTATCATATTCCACTGGACCCAATTTATACCGGTAAAACTTGTTACGCAGTTTTTGATTTAATTGATAAACAATTAATATCTTCCGGAGAGAAAATTTGTATTATACATACTGGAGGATTACAAGGTTGGATGGGATGGAATTATCGGTTTGCAAGATAAATTTTGCGTTTGCTAGGGATGTTGTTACTTAGCCGCCTAACTTTTTTAGCCGGTAAGGCGGCAAGTACGGGAAGGAAACGGGAAGAAATTTTAGTTGGAATGATGGTTTACTTTCTTGTTGAATATTTTTTTTGCCACGAGCTCAAAGGGCACAAAGTTTACACGAAGAAATAAACTAAAACTAAAAGTTCAATATCTTCAATTTTAAAATAGAATTATATCTAAAGTTAAAGCAGTCATTTATCATTTTCCTGTATCAAGTCCTATATCCTATATCCTATGTCCTATTTCCTATATCCTATTTCCTAAGTCCTGTTTCATGCTTTTTCTTTAATTTTACGGTAAAATAAAACAATATGGATTTCATCAATAATTATATCGAAACAAACAAAGATCGTCTCCTCGAAGAGTTACTCGCCCTTCTGCGCATTCCAAGTGTTAGTGCAGATCCTAAATACAAAGAAGATGTTGCGCGTTGCGCGGAAGCGGTTGCAGAAAGTTTAAGAAAAGCAGGTGCCGATAATGTAGAGGTTTGCGCAACAGCTGGTCACCCCATCGTTTTCGGACAAAAAATAATTGATCCTGCAAAACCAACTGTGCTTTGTTACGGACATTATGATGTGCAACCTGCGGATCCCGTTTCTCTTTGGGATTCACCTCCTTTTGAACCTGTGATTAAAGATGGGAATATTTATGCCCGTGGAGCATGTGATGATAAGGGGCAAGTATATATGCACGTAAAAGCTTTTGAAGCTATGATGCAAAATAATGCCTTGCCATGTAATATTAAATTTATTATAGAAGGAGAGGAGGAAGTTGGTTCTGCACATTTAGGAGAATTTATTTCTGAGAATAAAGAAAAATTAAAATGCGATGTTATTTTAATTTCAGATACTTCCATTATCGCAAATGATGTTCCGAGTATTACGGTTGGATTAAGAGGATTGAGTTATATGGAAGTGGAAGTTACAGGTCCTAATCGCGATCTGCATTCAGGGGTTTATGGAGGAAGTGTTGCAAATCCAATTAATACTTTATGTGATATGATATCTTCTTTAATTGATAAGGACGGACATATTACCGTAAAAGGATTTTATGACGACGTGGAAATTGTGACGGAGGCAGAAAGAAAAGAAATGAGTAAAACTCCTTTTGATCTGGAAGAGTATAAAAAAGATCTTGGTGTTAATGAAGTGAAGGGCGAAAAAGATTATACTTCACTTGAACGTGTTTCCATACGACCAACTTTAGATGTTAATGGAATTTGGGGAGGATATACCGGGGAGGGAAGTAAAACTGTTTTACCTTCCAAAGCCTTTGCAAAAATTTCAATGCGTTTGGTTCCGCATCAGGAGTCGCATAAAATTGCAGATCTTTTTGAAGCGCACTTTAAAGCCATTGCACCCGATTATGTAAAGGTAAAAGTAACACATCACCATGGTGGTGAACCGGTAGTTGTTCCGATGGATTTTCCGGCATTACAGGCAAGTGCAAAAGCAATGGAAAAAACTTTTGGTAAAAAACCAATACCAACGCGTGAAGGAGGAAGTATTCCAATTGTTGCTTTATTCGAAAAAGTATTAGGCGCAAAAAGTATTTTAATGGGATTTGGATTGAACAGTGATAATATACATTCACCAAATGAAAAGTATGGCCTCTTCAATTATTACAAGGGCATAGAAACATTACCTTGGTTCTTTAAATATTATTCGGAGATGGATTAAATTATAATATATCTTCGATGGAAGTTGAAAATTATCCATAGGTATCATAGAGCTACTTTATTATTATTTCTGTGGAGTAGCACCATACATCATTACCACAGAGTTACCGAAGTAACTCTGTGGTAGGTATTATTGATGTAATCAGGATGAATTCGATCTTGCAGTTAATTAGGAATCACTAATTCCTGTCCAACTTTAATCATATTTGGATCATTCAGTTTATCTCTGTTCGCTTCAAAAATTTTCATATAACTATTTGCATCACCATATGCACTTTTTGCAATCTTACTCAAAGTGTCGCCGGATTCTACTTTATGAATACCATAAATAGAATTATCAGTTACATTTATATCAGCAACTAGGTCGGAAGGATTTTCCCCTCCATCTTTTTTTATTGCATCCCACAATATGTCTTTTTCAAGTTGGTATTGAGTAGTGCCTCCAATATTTAATTTGCCATTTTCTTCAGTCACATAACCATCTTTGATCTGTAACTTCTCGCCAAGCGCAAGGGCGTTCTTATATTTATCTTTTAATGTCATAATGTTATAAATGTAATAAAATTATCTATAGATTCCAATTTTAACGAAAGTTTATTTAACTCAACAATATTTCTCCGCTCATTTCCGGTGGAATATCCAATCCCATTATGGTTAACAGGGTAGGAGCAATATCTCCCAACTTTCCGTTTTTTATTGCAGTAAATTTATTATCATTGGAAATATAAAATACAGGAACGGGGTTTGTGGAGTGTTGTGTATTTGGTGTTCCATCTTCATTTATTTCGTTGTCTGAATTTCCATGATCAGCTGTGAGTATCACATCGTAGTTATTTTCTAATGCAGCCTCTACAACTTCACCCACACAAGTATCAACCGCCTCGCAGGCCTTTATTGCCGCTGAAAATATTCCGGTATGTCCAACCATATCCGCATTTGCAAAATTCAGGCAAATAAAATCTGTTTCCTTTTTATTAAGCTCTGCAACAATTGCCTCCTTTACTAGGTAAGCACTCATTTCAGGCTGAAGATCATAGGTTGCAACCTTAGGAGAAGAAATCATAATTCTTTTTTCTCCTTCAAATTCTTTTTCTCTGCCACCACTAAAGAAAAAAGTGACATGCGGATATTTTTCTGTTTCCGCAATTCTGATCTGTTTTAATTTATTATTCTCAATAATTTCACCAAGTGTTTTCGAAAGATCATTTTTTTCAAATAACACGCCAATGTTTGTCCAGCTGTGATCGTACATCGACATCGTAATATAATGCAGATCTATTTTAAACATTTCAAATTCGGGAAAATCCTGTTGGGTTAATACAGTTGTAATTTGTCTGCATCGATCTGTTCTGAAATTAAAAACGATAACTACATCGTTTGATTTAATTGTTGTAATTGGATCATTATTATCATCCACACAAACAATGGGTTTAATAAATTCATCTGTAATATCTTCCTTATAATTATTTTCTAAACTTTTAACAGGATCTTTTGTTGGAGTTCCTTTACCATGTACCAATAGATCATACGCAAGTTTTATGCGTTCCCAGCGTTTATCTCTGTCCATGGCAAAATATCTTCCACAAACACTTGCAATTTTACCACCCGTAATTTTTAAATGGGTATCCAACTTTTTAATAAATCCACTTCCACTTTTAGGATCACAATCTCTTCCATCTGTAAATGCGTGAATAAATACTTTATCCATATTCGCATTTTCATCTTTTAAAATTTCACACAATCCAACCAAATGATTAATATGCGAATGCACTCCACCATCACTTACCAAACCCATTAAATGAATATTTTTATTATTTGCGTTTGCATATTCAATTGCATTCAATAAAACTTTATTTTTAGCAAGTTCTCCGTTTTTAATTGCAAGTGTTATTCTTTGTAGTTCCTGGTAAACAATTCTGCCCGCTCCTAAATTAAGATGTCCAACTTCACTGTTTCCCATTTGTCCTTCAGGCAATCCTACAAATTCACCATCTGTTCTCAATTCCGCATTTGGATATTTTTTGTAATAATTATTTACATTCGGAGTAAAAGCCTGCGCGATAGCAGAAGCTGCAGCATTTTTACCATGTCCCCAACCATCCATGATGATCAGCATCGCCCGTTTATTCATATTCATTACCACAAAGATAGGAATCGTGAGGCGTGAATCGTGAGGTGTGAGTCCGAAAAGTTCTAGGTGAAGAAACTCACTTTGTGAATGGTGAGTGGTCAGTGGTGAGTGACATCCTATAAGGATCAAACTCTCCAACTCACCACTGAAAACTCACTGAGAGTATAAACTTTCGGCCATTGATAGTTAAAACTCATTACTCATTACTCATTACTCATATCGTGATTGTTAAACTTTTCTTAATTTTGGTATGGTTTTAGCAAATTATGTGCATTGACCAAACAATAACAGCCATGACAAAATTTAAATTTAAAAAAGCATCTCTTCTTCTGTTGGCATTGCCACTTTTGATATTTGCAACAGCAACAGGTGATTTAGATAATATTTCTGCCGCTATAAAAGCCGGAAATTCAAAAGCCTTAGCTGAATATTTCGACAATACTGTTGAAGTAAAGATTGCCAACAAAGAAGGCGCATACAGTAAAAGCCAAGCAGAAGCGATCGTAAAAGATTTTTTTACAAAAAACCCGCCTAAAACTTTCAAATTTATTCACGATGGTCCATCTGGCGGAAATAATGCACATTATGCAATAGGTTCGCTTGGCACTGATAAAGGTAAATTCAGAACTTATGTTTACCTGAAAAAAGTTGGCGATAAATTCGTGATACAGGAATTAAGTTTCGAAAATGAGTAGTGTTGAAATATGGGATCTGCTCGATATTATTGACGAGGCCCTCATAGAAGACATACAGGAAGGTGATCACACAACGCTGGCCACTATTGATCATGAAGCCACCGGAACAGCAAAACTTTTAATCAAACAACCTGGTATAATAGCCGGCGTTGAATTAGCTGAACAAATTTTAAAACATGTCAACCCCGAACTCGAGGTTGACATTGTTATTCCCGATGGTGCTAAAGTGGAACCCGGGGATATTGCTTTCACCGTTTTCGGGCGTGTTCAGGCGCTCTTAGTTGCCGAACGAACCATGCTTAATTTTATGCAACGTATGAGTGGTATCGCGACAAAAACTAACACTTTTGTGCAAAAAGTAAGGTATACCAATGCCAGGATTCTCGATACCAGAAAAACAACTCCGGGTCTTCGAAATTTTGAGAAATGGGCTGTGAGAATAGGCGGGGGACACAATCACCGTATGGGTTTATATGATATGATCATGATCAAAGACAATCATATCGACTTTTGCGGAGGAATCGAAAACGCAATCAATAAGGTTCGCCAATATCTCGAAGAAAACGAACTGGAACTTAAAATAGAAGTAGAAACACGAAATATTGATGAGGTTTGGCAGGTGCTCAGGACTGGTGGTGTGGATCGTATTATGCTTGATAATTTTGCTGTAAATAATATGAAAGAAGCAGTGGATGCCATTGCCGGTCAATTTGAAACCGAGGCTTCCGGTGGTATCAATATTGATACCGTGCTCGCTTATGCCGAAACAGGCGTGGATTTTATTTCAATTGGTGCACTTACTCATTCAGTAAATAGTCTAGATCTTAGTTTTAAGGCTGTTATGGACTAAAATGTTAATTTATGCCGTTGTTAATACTTGTTTTCCAGACCTGAATTGCCCTTTTATAGCCCCAGACCCTTAATTATTTATTACCTTTGTATAAATTAATTAAACTTTGAGGGAGCAACTTTTTCATATACAGGTTTTGTTAAAGCGGCTTGGCATCCTGTTGATTCTCTATTCGGTTTGCCGTATCCTGTTTTTTATATTCAACAAAGATCTTTTCCCCCATATTCCTCCCGGCGATTTTCTGCAAATCATGTTTCATGGTTTGCGTTTCGATATTTCCTCCATTATTTATGTGAATTTTATTTTTATTCTGATGCATATTTTGCCAAGTCCCTGGTTTGATAAAAACTGGTATCAGCGCATTCTCAGAATATTGTTTTATGTTTTTAATGGAGTTGCTCTTATGCTCGAGAGCGGCGATTTTATTTATTACCGTTATGGTTTAAAACGCACCTCAACACATGAACTTGGCCTTACCAGCGATACTAATATTTTACCTCAGGTAATTCAAGATTATTGGATCGTGTTTGTAATAGCATTTTTATTAGTTGCTGCAATTGAATATTTATACCGCAAAACAGATCTTCATCGGGCAAAAAAATTAAAATTTACCTTACCACGGTTGATACATTATCCTTATCAACTTGTATTTATGTTGGTGGTTTTGGTGTTTTCAGTAATTGGTGCACGAGGTGGTATTCAGGCTAAACCACTTTCACCCAACAGCGCTTCATTATACGTAACAGATAGTCGTTTAACATCACTTATAATTAATACGCCTTTCTCAGTAATTTATGCCTTCGGTCACAGGCAATTACAGGAACCAAAATATTTTGAAGAGGCGGAACTTCAACAAAAGTTTTCGCCTGTTCATCAAAATGCAACTTTTTACCAGTGGCCCGATTCCATTAAAAAATCAGGACAACCCGATAATATTTGCGTAATTATACTGGAAAGTTTTTCTAAAGAATATATTGGATATTTTAATAAAGGGACAGGTTATACTCCATTTCTCGATAACCTCTTAACGCAGGGTTTGTGTTTCACTAATGCGTTTTCTAATGGTAAATCTTCCAATCAGGGAATTGTTGCAATTACAAGTGGAATTCCTGTTTTAATGGAAGAACCCTTTGTTTCCTCTATTTATCAGAACAATCAGATTGAGGGGATTGGGACTTTAATAAAAAAAGTTGGATATTCCTCAGCATTTTTTCACGGAGCAAATAATGGTTCCATGCAGTTTGACCGTTTAATGGCGCAAGCGGGAATTGAACAATATTTCGGAAGAAATGAATATGGAAATGATGCTGATTTTGATGGCAATTGGGGAATATTTGATGAACCTTTTCTTAAATGGACTGCCAGTGAAATGAGCACCTTGAAACCACCTTTTTATAGTCAGATATTTACCATTTCCTCACATCATCCATTTACTGTACCTCAGCAACATAAAGGAAAATTTAAGAAGGGTGTAATTCCAATGTTGGAAGTTGTTGGTTATGCAGATTATGCATTGGAGCAATTTTTTATTGAAGCAAAAAAACAGCCTTGGTATAATAATACCCTTTTTATTTTAACCGCCGATCATCCCGGACCACCTTTGCCGGAACAAGAATTTTATCAGGAACAGGTTGGATCACATGCTACCTGGATGTTGATTTATAAACCGAATGGACAATTTAGTGGAACTAATGATATGGTGGTTCAGCAAACGGATATTCCGGCTACAATATTAGATTATGTTGGATATTCCGGCAAATTTATGGCATATGGAAACTCTGTGTTCGACACTACTGCTGTTCGTTATGTTTACAATTACCATTCATCAGATTACATGATCATAAATGATGATTTTGCATTACAATTTGACGGCTCCAGATCCATAGGATTATATCAATATAAATCGGATAGCTCATTAAATGATAATTTATTGTTCGAATATCCTGATATTACTGCAACTATGGAAGATAAATTAAAGGCAATTATTCAAACCCACCACGAAGCGATGGTTAGGAATAAATTGATACCGGAGTGAAAAAAAATATTTTGTTTATTGTTAATCCTGTAGCAGGAGTTAAACGAAAGGATAAAATTCCGCCACTTATTAATAAATTTCTCAACCACGATAAATTTAATTACGAAGTTGTATATACCGAAAGTCGGGGACATGCAACAGAAATTGCACGTCAGGCGGTGGTCGATAAATTTGATGTAGTTGCAGTTGCAGGAGGTGATGGAAGTGTAAATGAGGTTGCAACCGGTTTATTGGGGAGTGAAACTGCTCTTGCAATTATACCAAGTGGATCAGGTAACGGACTTGCGAGGCATCTCGGATATTCTATTAATATCAGATCAACTTTGGAAATTATTAACGATTACCAATTAAAAAAAATTGATGTTTGTAAAGTAAACGATTTTTATTTTTTTAGTTTGATTGGAATTGGATTTGATGCCTTTGTTGCAAAGGTTTTTAGCAAGGAGGAAACGAGAGGGTTTTTAACCTATTTTTGGAGTGCCATTAAAAGTATTTCTTCATTTGAACCATTCGAATATTCTTTTAATTCTGTAGAAAAAACTTTTAAAGGCAAGGCGTTTATGATTAATTTGTGCAATTCAAATCAATATGGATACAATGTTAAAGTTGCTCCATTTGCGAGTTTGAACGACGGTTTAATGGATATAGTTCTAGTGGATAATATTCCAAAATGGAAAGTACCTTTTGCAGTGATCCGGGTTTTTACAGGAACACATTTGCGCAGTAAACATTTTACTACTTTTAAGACTAAGGAAGTATTGATAGAATCGCCGAATTATACCTATTTACAAATTGATGGTGAAACAGTCCCTAAAGATAAATCGTTTAAGGTGAGTATTATTCCCGGCGGATTAAATGTATTGGTTAATTCAAAAAAATAATTATTCGAATGGCAAAAAAGAACAAGGATAAGTTCGGATTTGTTTTTTCTACTGATCCGGATTTTAAATTTGAAAAAGATTCAATATCGCAAAATACGCTTCCTCCTCAACAACAAGACCTTAGAATATGGTTGGAAAAAAATCACCGGGGAGGTAAGACGGCATGTGTAATTAAAAATTTTGTGGGAAGTGAGGAAGACCTTGAAAAGTTGGGAAAAGAACTAAAAACAAAGTGTGGTACGGGTGGTTCTGTTAAAGATGGTGAAATAATTATTCAGGGTGATCAACGTAAAAAATTAGGGGAGATATTGGCTAAGCTTGGTTATAAATATAAATTAGCCGGTGGGTAGAAGGCAATGAAGGAATGAAATAAAGAAGGTGGAAGGATATTTAATCGCTTCCACCTTATTAATTTAATTTGATCAGTATTTATTTTTGAATGACTAGCTGATCGGTATACCGGATTTGATCGTTTTGTACTGTAATAATATAGATACCGGAAGGCAAATTTTTAAGATCTATACTTATAGATTCTCCTTTGAGACCAATATTAAATTCTTCATTAAATACTGTAGTGCCAGTAACACTTAATATATTGCAATTAAATTTACCTGAAGCAGGCAAAATAATTGTTGTTGTATTTTTTGCAGGATTTGGATAAAGTAACATTTCTTCATTTGTAGTCTCGGAAAGTTCCTCTCTACAAACGGCTGTTGTGAAATTCTGCACAGCCGAAAATGCGGAAACCAAATCAACTCCAACGGTATCACAAATTGTTCTGATTTGCCACATATAATTTTTATTACATTGCAGATTTTTAAGATTTAATATGTTGTTAATTCCAGGTACAAATTTTTTCTTCCAGGTTGCTGCTGTAGATTTTTTATACCAAACCTCATATTGAAAAGCACCTGGAACAAGGGTCCAGTTTAATCGGGCTTTAGTTGTTGTGATATTATTTGTGAATAATCCTGATGGCACATCGCAAGTAATTATTGTTTCCTGTGTAAAATGTGCTGTAGCTCCTCCAACAACATAGATACTGTAGTCATTGCCAAAAACAAATCCATTGGCATAACTGCCGGAGCAATGTGCAACCCATCCGCTGCTTCCATCGGCATTTACTTTGCAAACAGCCATTTCAAATAGGGTTCCTGCAGCAAAATAAGCATTATTTGCTGCATCTAATTTCATTATTGCATGCAGTAGTAAATTAAATCCTGCACCATCTGCATCAAGATTTTCCCAAATAACATTTCCGAGTTGATCATATTTTATAAATGCAATTCCCGGAGTACCTCCATTTGGAAATCCTGCAACAATTGGTTCATTGTCGTTTCCAACTTCAACTTTTGAAGCAGCAATTCCATTTATTTCATCCCAAATTATGGTACCTGTTGGGGATAATTTTGTAATTATACTACCGGCATCTATCACAACATATTCACCGTTAATTATATAAGTATTTCCGAAAGCATCACCCGCCGCATCTCCTCCGGTTAAACTTAATATTCCTGCATAACTCCATATTTCATTTCCATCAAGATCTATTTTTGCATAGCCGTTCACACTTCCTACAATTCCTCTTCCGGAAATTATTATTTTATTATCAGGAGTAAATTTAAAATTCTGCGCAGCACCTATCCCGGCAGCATTAAAATAATTCCAGAGGGCCGTTCCGTCAGGTGCAAATTTTTTAACTTTTGTAACAAATCCGGGAACTCCGCTTCCCATTCCAAGTACATAAATATTATTATCGGCATCAATTAAACATTTTTTTGTATAAGAACCATCAAAACTGGTCTCATATACAACGCGCCAAATCAGAGCACCCGATGGATTAAATTTCATGATAACACTTGCTGCATTTACAGGCGATGCATATCCTGACCGAATTGTTCCTGTTACAATAATATTGTTATCGTTGTCAGTTTCAACCCAGGTTGCAACTTCATGTCTTGTATTGTCTGTATTATCAAAAGAGGTTACCCAAAGAAAATTGCCGGCAGCATCTCTTTTGGTTAGTGATATATCACCCGCCGGATTATAATCCCAATTAACAGTATAAACATTGTCGCTGGCGTCAGTTGCAATTGCAACACCACCGGTAAATTGAAGCCAATCAAGAGTTACTTGTGCCGTACCAATTATTGGTATTAATAATAAACATAAAATAAAGTTTTTCATAATTTTAATTTAAATTTTTATTTTGAAATAATAAATTGATCGTTTATAATATTGTTTTGTGTTTCGAATTGAATGATATACATTCCGGATGTTAAATTGCTGACATCAATTGTTTGAATATCCGAACTCGGGTTGTCAATAATTAATACTATTTTTCCTGATAGATCGAGAATGGTAATATTTTTAATTGTAAAATCACCAATAGTGATATTTAATACTTCTGTTGCCGGATTTGGAAATATTGAAATATTTTCCTCCATAACAGATGTTTCTTCCCTGCAAATTAAAGTTGTAAAATTTTGCAACGCAGAAAAATCAGAAACCACATCAACTCCAACGGTATCACAAATTGTTCTGATTTGCCATTCATAATTTTTATTGCACTGTAAGTTTTTCAGGTTTAATTTATAGTTAATACCGGGAACAAATTTTTTCTTCCAAACAGCTGCAGTTGTTTTTTTATACCATACTTCATATTGAAATGCATCAGGATTAATGGTCCAGTTAAGTCTTGCGTTTGTTGTGCTGATATTATTTGTATATAATCCTATAGGTGTTTCACAAATTGTAGGAAATACCTGTGTATAGTGTATGGTAGTTGCATACATTTGAGCCACAGCATAAATCGAATTATCTGATGCAAGACAAATTGCTGAACCAATATTTGTGTAATAATCGTGTAAGGCTGTCCATTCTGCGATTCCATCAGGAGTGTATTTAATGGTAACCATTTGTGTTAAACTTGTCCAGAAATATCCTGGCCATGGACCTCCCTGCCCTGTTACATAAATATTATCATCATCATCCTTTACCATCATCATTGGTATTTCATCATTGCCGGTATGTTCATCATATATCTGCGACCACTGAAGAACTCCTGAACTATTGATTTTAAATGTTATCCAATCGAAATAAAGATCACCATAACCAATAATATATGCTCCGCCGGAATTATCACTTTCAATTTGACGGCCAAATTCTTCATTGCCGAAACCATAATTTTGCGACCATATTAATGATCCTGTTGAATTGTATTTCTTAACTGTAATATCAGTAGAAATAAAAGGAATTTCTCCAAATGAGCCATGTGATAACACAAAAATATTTCCAAACGGATCCAGATCTATGTCTTTTATTCCATATTCTATACCGCTGATGCTCCATAATATATTTCCATCGGGTGAAATTTTTGCCATGGTTGAACCATAAGATGCTATTACGATATTGCCTGCTGCATCATATTCCATATTATGCAAAGTACCGCCAATAGGATTTCCCAGGTCATCAGCAATAATTGACCAAATTTCATTGCCATTCGTATCATATTTTTTCACCATCATATTGCCAACTTCCGCATGATAAATCATCCACGCATTTACCTCTCCTCCAACATAAATATTTCCGGAAGCATCGGTTAAAACTTTGCGACCTCTGTATGCAGAGCCTGTATTGAAAATTTTTCGCCAGATTAATACACCGTCTTCGCCATTAAATTTCATCGTAACTACCTGAACCGGAAACCAATCCGTTCCAAATCCGGTATTTGTATAACCTGTTACAATAGCATCACCATTAATATCTATTGCAACGCAACTTGCAACTTCCCATTGAGAAGGGGTGGTATTGTCATAGGTTACTGCCCATAAAATAGTCCCATCGGCACTTCTTTTTGTCAGGTAAATATCGCCATTGAAAATGTCGCTGAGTGTAAAAGCGTTGTCGGCAGCATCAACAACCACCATTATACCATCCTTGCCGTAGTAATCATCCTGTGAAACCCAGTCCTCAGTAACCTGAGCGCGAAGGGATAGTGTTGTAAGGGATAAGGCCGTAATAAAGAGTATTTTTTTCATAAAAATTGAAATTATATGTATATACAAAGAAATTGATTAAAAAGGAAAAAACAGATGACTTTCGTTCTGTAAACAGGAAACTATAGTCACCAATTGAACAATGTTCATTAGAAAAATTTTCAGCAAATAGGGTTAAGGCTGTACGTAAAAAAGAGACAGGATATTATGATTTGCAGATGATCAATTGATACATATATCAATTTAAGAATATCCCAACACGATATGTAAATGGGTCATAAAAAAGTAGACATTTATGCAATTCGAAGCCCGTTTTCAATTGTTTTATCAGGGTGAAGTAAAATAACAGATCCGTCAAGCTGCATCACTCCCAATACAAGGCATTCACTGAAGAAATTGGCAATTTGTTTGACAGGAAAATTTACAACCGCTACAATTTGTTTACCGATCAATACTTCCTTATCATAGTGAACGGTGATTTGTGCACTGGACCTTTTTATTCCAAGATCGCCGAAATCAATGGTGAGCTGAAAAGCTGGTTTTTTAGCTCCGGGAAATTCCTGAACCTCCAAAATAGTACCCGTTCTGATCTCCAATTTTTCAAAATCGTTATACGTAATTTTTTCCATATTAAATTTTAATAAAGGGTTTAACAATACTTTCATTTTCGTATTGAAATTTTACGAAATAGACGCCCTTCAACAAAGCACTTATATTCAAATTGTAATCAACTTCTCCGAAATAGCTATCGTACGGAATTGATCTTATGATCTCTCTGCCAAAGGAATCATATATTGTAATTTGTGTAGCTTGTTGTAAACCGGTTTTTAATTTTATGGCAATAAAGTTTTGCGCAGGGTTTGGAAATAAAAAAATAGAATTATCATATTCCGGAACATTAAATCCATTCACGTTTAAAACGGCCATACCTCCAAAAGTTCCCGCCCATACATTTCCTGCCTCATCTATAAATAAACCATCTGCTGTACTATGAGGTAAATTTGAATTTGAAGTGTAAAACTGTTCCCAATCTCCGCTCGGATTTGTTTTTGTAATACCATCATGGGTGGCAAACCAGATATTTCCATCAGGGTCAATTGCCATACGGTTCACGCTGTTGTGTGTTAACTCGGAAGTAACTGTATTGTAAACAAACAACCATACATCAGAAACTGGGTCATACTTTTCCACTCCAAGAAAATCGGCAATATATAAAATACCCTCCTCATCGCTTATAATGGTGCGTATTAAATTTGAATTAAGTCCCGAATTATCATAATTGTAATTCGTAAAAATGCCATCCGTTAATTTTGTAACACCTGAAAATCTGCTCCCTATCCACAGGGTATTATTTTTATCATTTAATAAACAGGTAATATCATTAGCACCGAGTTCTGAATTGGTGGAATCAAATATTTGCCAGCTATCATTCTGCACTTTTGTTAAACCCTTATTAGTTGCGATCCACAATATTGCATTAATACTGTCATAGGCAATATCATTTACCTGATTTCCCGGCAATGGAGAATTTGATGTGTCGAGCCAACTCCAAATATTGTTTTCAAAAATGTATAATCCACCATAATAAGCTCCGGCATAAATTTTATTATTAAAAGTTCTTATAATCCTAAAATCGTTGCTCCCAACTTGAAGATTGTTTTTGTTGTAGGAGGTAATTACTCCTGTTGTCTGATCAAATACTTTTATACCGGCGTTTTGAGTAGCAACCCAAATTTTATCATCTTTTGAAGTAATACTTATTACTGTATCTGTGATGCCGGTTAGAAACCAACTATTATTTTGTCCGCTTGCGAACCTAAAGAGGAGAACTAAAATGCAGAAAAAAGATGTTTTCATGAGTAAACTAAAACTAATTTAAAATTACATATTTTTATTGAACAGATTTACTTTTTTAGACAATTCAAAGTGCTGAATTACACGCATTTAGCTTAAACGAATCTTTTTAACTTAATCTTGTGCACAATCTGTTTAAAAATACCTGCCTTTTTTTGCATCTTCATTTGGGCTTCTTTCGAATTTAGCCGACCTTTAAAAAAAATGAAATTCTCCCACCTTCACAACCATACTATGTTTTCGCTGCTCGATGGAGCAAGCGATATTAGTCGATTATATAAAAAGGCGGTTGCCGACGAAATGCCCGCACTGGCTATTACCGACCACGGTAATATGTTTGGCGCCTTTCAGTTTGTAGCGGAAGCGTATAAACACAAAAATGCTGACGGAACTCCGAAGATAAAACCTGTAGTGGGCTGCGAATTTTATATCGTCAGCGATATGTACAGGAAAAATTTTACCCGGGAAGAGAAGGATGTTCGCTACCACCAGGTATTACTCGCCAAAAATGAGGTTGGATATAAAAATTTGGTCAAAATGTGTTCCTTAGGCTACACGCAGGGAATGTATGGAAAGTATCCACGCATCGACAGATCTGTGGTCGAAAAATATCATGAAGGGTTAATTGCCACTACATGTTGCCTCGCCGCAGAAGTGCCGCGTGCAATCATGAAAAAAAGTAAGGAAGAAGCAGAAGAAACTTTTAAGTGGTGGCATAAATTATTCGGGGATGATTATTATATAGAATTGCAACGGCACGATATACCGGATCAGATTTATGTGAATGATGTTTTAATGCAGTATGCAAAAAAATATAATGTGAAAGTGATCGCAACAAACGATGCACATTATGTTGACCAGGGTGATGCAAATGCACATGATATTTTATTGTGTATCAACACCGGCGAAAAACAGGCAACTCCAAAAATGAAAGATTTTGGAGATGATGATATGCAGAGCAAAGGAAAACGATTTGCTTTTTATAACGACCAATTTTATTTTAAAACATCATCAGAAATGATAAAACTTTTTGATGATGTTCCGGAGGCAATTGAAAACACCAATGAAATAGTGGATAAAATTCAATTACTCGATCTTAAACGCGATATTTTGTTACCCGCATTTCCTGTACCAACCGAATTTAAAATTCATGAGGATGATGTATTAAACCAATGGGAATATTTAAAATCCATCACTTTCGACGGAGCAAAAAAACGTTATGGAGAAATTGAAGCTCTAACCGAAGAACGTATTAACTTCGAATTATTTACCATTAAAACAATGGGTTTTGCCGGGTATTTTCTCATTGTAATGGATTTTATTAAAGCAGGTCGCGACATGGGTGTGTTTGTTGGGCCCGGAAGAGGTTCGGCAGCGGGGTCAGTGGTTGCATATTGCATCGGGATAACCAATATTGACCCGATGAAATATAATTTACTTTTCGAAAGGTTTTTAAATCCCGACAGAAAGTCGATGCCCGATATAGATACAGATTTTGATGATGATGGAAGACAAAAAGTAATTGATTATGTTGTTCAGAAATACGGAAAAAATCAGGTTGCACAATTAATTACCTACGGCACCATGGCCGCGAAAACAAGTTTAAAAGATGTTGCGCGCGTTTTGGATATGGCTATTTCTGAAAGTAATGCATTAAGTAAATTTATTCCGGAGCGACCAGGCATTACTTTGAATAGATTTATTAATGCTCCTTTAAATGGTGATAATTCTTTATTTGAAAAAGAAAATTTATCGCCGGATGAAATGGCAAATGCTAAAGCATTAAGAAAAATTTTCGAAGATGGCGATGATTTGAGAAGCAAAGTAATTAAAGAAGCTTTAGTATTGGAAGGTTCTGTTCGCAACACCGGAGTGCATGCTGCAGGATTAATAATTGCACCTTGCGACCTCACTGATCTGCTTCCTATTGCAGTTGCAAAAGATTCCGATCTCTACATCACACAATTTGAAGGTGAAGTAATTGAAAATGCCGGCGTAATTAAAATGGACTTTCTTGGTTTAAGAACTTTGTCTATTCTTAAAACCGCATTAAATTTAATTAAACAAAATCATGGTGTAGTAATAGATATTGATACAATTGTTTTAGAAGATAAACCTACTTTTGAACTCTATCAACGCGGTGAAACAAACGGCACCTTTCAGTTTGAGAGTCCGGGAATGCAAAAATATTTGAAAGAACTCAAACCCGATAAATTTGAAGACCTAATTGCGATGAATGCATTATATCGCCCGGGTCCTATCGAATATATTCCAACTTATATTAAACGCAAACACGGCAGGGAAGAAATTCATTACGACCTTGTTGAAATGGAGGAGATATTAAAGGAAACTTATGGTGTTACGGTATACCAGGAACAGGTAATGTTACTTTCGCAACGCCTCGCTAATTTCACAAAAGGAGATGCCGATACCTTGCGCAAGGCAATGGGTAAAAAACAAAAAGATGTACTCGACAAAATGAAATCGAAATTCATCGAAGGTTGTGAAAAAAATAATTTTGATAAAAAGATTTGTGAAAAAATTTGGGGAGATTGGGAAGCATTTGCACAATATGCATTTAATAAATCGCACTCTACCTGTTATGCGCTCGTTGCTTATCAAACAGCATATTTAAAAGCAAATTACGCAGCAGAATATATGAGTGCTGTGCTCACACATAATCAGGGCAACATTGAAAAAGTGAGTTTCTTTATGGATGAATGTCGCCGTATGGGAATTTCTGTTTTACCTCCTGATGTGAATGAAAGTAATGTAACTTTTGCGGTAAACAAAAATGGAGAAATTCGTTTTGGGTTAACTGCAATAAAAGGGGTAGGAGAGGCAGCAGTAGTTGAATTAATAAGAGAACGCAATGCAAACGGTCCCTATAAAAGTTTATATGATCTTACCCGAAGAGTGAATTTACGCAGTGTAAATAAAAAAACATTAGAGTCGTTAGTACTTGCCGGTGCTTTTGATAGTTTTAACGTGTTTCGCGCACAGTATTTTGCAATTGGAAAAAATGAAACGATTAATGTTTTAGAAAATGCAATTCGCTACGGAAATAATTTTACCGATAATATAAATAATGCACAAAATACCTTGTTTGGAGATACTATTGACAGCGAAGTTGCAGAGCCTAAAATTCCGGAATGGCCGGAATGGAATACCGTTGAAAAATTAAAAAAAGAATTTGAGGTGATAGGCATTTATTTAAGTGGTCACCCTCTCGACGATTACCGAATTGAAGTGGATGCATTTAAAACCTGCGCAATTAATGAAATAGAAAAATTTACGGATAAGGGGGAAGTTTCCATAGTAGGTTATATCGCATCAACAGATACCAAAATTGGAAAGTCTGGAGATAAATACACCATTTTTTCACTGGAAGATTTTAGTGGTCATTTAGAGCTCGGATTATTTAAAAGTAATTATATCAAGTTCAAGAATTATGTTGACCAGACGGGAAACGTATTATATGTAAAAGGAAATTACCAAACAGACAGGAACGACCCCGAACGAAAACGTTTTTGGGTGACTGATATTCAATTGCTGAGCGAAATACGTGAAAAAAAGGCGATGAAGATCACTTTATGTATATCTCTTTCCGATTTGAACGATAACTTTATAAATGCAGTTGGTGAGCTTATCAAAACGCATCCCGGAAATGACAGGATCTCCTTAAAAATTGTGGAAGAAACGGAGAACTTTGATGTGTATTTACGAACCCAAAATGGCTGTATCAAAGCCGAAAGACCAGTTTTGAACAGTTTGGGGAAATTTGGTGAGGTGACTTTAAAAGTGGCTGGTTAGATTTGCAGATCGGATGGTGAGAAGGAAAGTGTGTTTTGGAGGAACTAATCCGGCACCTAATTGTTTAAAATAGAGTTCTTAATTAATAAACCAATAAAATCAAAAATTACTATGGCATTAGAATTTAACGATGCAAACTTCAAGCAAGATGTGCTTGACAGCGAAAAACTAACCGTGATCGACTTTTGGGCTGAATGGTGCGGCCCTTGCCGTGTTGTTGGACCAGTCATTGAAGAATTGTCGAAAGACTACCAAGGCAAAGTGAACATCGGCAAGGTGAACGTTGACTTTAACCCGGAGATATCTATGATGTACGGCATCCGCAACATTCCAACTATTTTATTCATTAAAAATGGTCAGGTTATTGACAAACAGGTTGGTGCAGTAGCTAAAAGTGTGCTTGATGCCAAGGTAAAACAGCATATGTAATTTGTAAACATACTTATTAAGAGCCTTCCTGCGTTAGTCGGAAGGCTTTTTCATGCACCATGAATAGAAAATCAATTGAACATAAGAACCTTCTTAGGTGTTTTCTTAGATTTTCTTATTCAGGGTAATTTACTTTAATTTACACAAAATATGAGTTCTACCAGACAATTAATGTCCATTCAGGACCTCCGGAGTATAGAAAACCTGGAACTTCTTGCCAAACAGGTTGTGGAGGGGTTTATTTTGGGGCTTCATAAAAGCCCTTTTCATGGTTTTTCTGTAGAATTTGCCGAACATAGAATTTATAATCCCGGAGAGGCTACTCGTCATATCGACTGGAAAGTTTATGGGAGAACAGATAAGTTATTTACAAAAAAATATGAGGAAGAAACTAACCTGCGTTGCCAGATTGTAATCGATGCGTCCTCAAGTATGTACTTCCCCGAAGCCGAAAAAAATGAACAGGGGTTGCATATCAACAAACTTATTTTTTCTGCAATTTGTGCCAGCTCAATAATGCATTTATTAAAATTGCAAAGAGATGCAGCCGGGCTTACCATTTTTGCAGATGATATTTTATTGCATACTAAAGCTGCGAGTAATATCGTCCATCAAAAATTATTGCAATCACAATTGGAAAATTTTATCGGAAAATCTTCCAGGGATCTGAAAACGGAAGCTGCAAAATGTTTACACGTTATTGCAGAAAATGTACATCGCAGAAGTTTGGTAATTATTTTTAGTGATATGTTTGAAGGGAATGAAAATACGGAAGAACTTTTTTCTGCTTTGCAACATTTGAAACACAATAAACATGAAGTGATCCTGTTTCACGTAGTGGATAAAAAACATGAAATTGATTTTACTTACGACAATCGCCCGTATGTTTTTGTTGATATGGAAAGCGGTGAAAAGGTAAAAGTGAGAAGTAATGAAGTAAAGGCGCATTACACCGAACAAATGGTAAATTTTATGAAGAATCTAAAATTACGCTGCGATCAGTATAAGATTGATTTTATTGAGGCAGATATGAATAAGGAGTTTAATCAGGTATTAATGCCATATCTGGTGAAGAGAATGAAGATGAAATAATGGAACTCAATTATGTAAAATCAGGAGCCGGATATCCTGTAATTATTCTTCATGGATTATTCGGGATGCTAGACAACTGGAAATCTATAACAAGATCTTTAGAAGAAAAATTTACAGTTTACCTGATCGACCAGCGCAATCATGGAAAATCTCCACACCTGCCCGAACATTCCTATCAATTAATGGCAGATGATCTTAATCACTTTTTTATTCAGCAACAAATAGCCTCTGCGCATATTATCGGACATTCCATGGGTGGAAAAACAGCCATGCAATTTGCGCTTCAACATCCTCAAAAAGTAGATAAACTTGTAGTGGTTGATATGGGAATTAAACGCTACAATGGAGGACATGATTCGATTTTTGACGCTTTGCGGGCACTTGACCTTACATCAATTCATTCCAGAAAAGATGCAGAGAAGGAAATGGCTGAAAAGGTTGTGGATATTACAGTGCAGCAATTTTTATTAAAAAATCTTACCAGAGAAACAAACGGAAATTACAGTTGGAAATTTAATTTGGAAGCTTTATCCGCCAATTACGATAACGAAATTCTTGCGCCAATAAAAATTAGTGAAAAATATTCCGGAGAAGTATTGTTTGTAAGAGGAGGGAAGTCTAATTATATTTTAAATAAGGATTGGGATACCATTCAACATGTTTTTCCAAATGCTGTTTTAAATACTGTTAAAGATTCTGGCCATTGGGTGCATGCAGAAAAACCTGAAGAATTGTTAAAAATTTTATTTGCATTTTTTTCATAGTACTTGATTATTTTTGTAAAAAAAACAATATGAAAACGATCTTTACATTATTATTGATAGCAGCAGGAGTTTTCTGCTATTCACAACCAACGATTTCTTCCTCCGTTGCCGGTGGAATCGGTGATGAATTTTCTTACACAAATGTTAACACATCTGATTTTGATCCGGGGCCTACGGGTGAAAATGTTACCTGGGATTTTACCGGTATTTCAACTACAGGCACAGTAGTGAGTTACACATTAGTGGACCCTTCTGTAACAGGCCAGGCCGCTGAATTTCCCGGAGCCAATGTAGCTAGTGATGATGGCACAGGGGCGTTCGGGTTTTTTAAGATAACACCTTCAGAGTACACTTTGTATGGTGTTTATACTCCTTCAACCACTATCAGTTATAGTGACCCCGAAGAATATTGGGTTTTTCCTATGACTTATGGAACCAGTAACTCAGACAATTTGCATGCTGAATTTTTTTCAGGGTCTGATTTTATTCGCGATGGGTCTAATGAATTTTTAGCGGATGGGTACGGAACTCTTATTTTGCCATCTGGCACCTTTACAAATGTATTAAGAGTTAAAATAGAGGAAGATTACACTGATGAAGTAGTAGGTTTGCCTTATACATACGAATATAATTTTGACCTTTATTATTGGTTTAAAGAAGGTATAATAGGGCCCGTATTTCAATATTTCGATTTAGAATATGATATTGCAGGTATACCAACCGCTACAGAATCGTACGGAATAAACAGCAACCTGGAAATTACATCAATTGAAAATTCAATTGGCGAAGATAATTTAGATATTTACCCTAATCCGGCAACGGATTTTATTAATATAGATTCCCCGGAATCAAACCTCAATAATGCCAGCATCTTTGATATTGGAGGTAAACTAATTGGCTATCAAAATTTATCAGGAACATCAGATGCTCTTGATGTAAATGCACTTCCGGAAGGATTGTATGTTATCAGAATACTGACATCAAACGGCATATTTTCTAAAACAGTTACCATTCAATAATTACAAATATATTGAGGATATCCGCCCGGCCTTGTGTCTGGCGGGTTTTTTTTAGCCCTCCGGTAATACTTTCCGGTCTTTATTATCAAATCAGCGGCACTTTTTGGTCATCATCATTGAAATTGATGATTATAATCACCAATTGGATTATGGTATTTTTTCAATTTTGTATTCGATAGATATTGTAAGTCTAGGGATTTCCCCATAACTGAAAATAACAGTTCACACATGAGTAGCTTTACAAATGAAAGTAGGTCAATAAAATAAAAATGGAGATTCAAGGTAATAAATTAGTGGGAGAATTGCAGCAGGAATTTAACGGATATTTTCCCTTTTTGAAGATAGAATTTTATCGACAACGAAAAGTTGATGAAAAAAATAATATTGAAAAATTAAACGCGTCACAAAAATTGCAACTTGTTAACGTCTCCTCCGATAAGTTTGTGGTCAATATTGATAAAAATGACCGAATTACCTCCCTTAAGGATCAATTTAATAAATTCGGTATCGGCGTTTTGATTTTCAGAAAAGCAGGCAGAGTTTGGGTGGAAACTACCTTTACTGAAGATTGGACCCTCGACAGGCAAAATTCAGAAGGTGAATTATTCAGTAGAAAATAAACTCCTGTTTTTAAAAGGGCAGGTTCCTTAATTTTTTTTCGTCGAGTATATAAATTTTACCTTCCTTTATTTCAATTAATTTTTCATCTTTAAAATCGCTTAAGGTTCTTATCAGCGATTCTTTTGCCGTGCCAACAACCCGTGCAAGATTTTCTCTTGAAATTTCTACTTTAGAATTATTGGGGTCAGATTTTTTAAAGATATTGTACACTTCCATCAAACTGGCTGCTACTCTTTTTCTCAGTGAGTTGTATGCTAAGGCTATCAGCTTTTCCTCTTTTTCCGAAATATCCTTGGTGAGCAATTTAATGAATTGTTGAGCCACTATCATGTCGCGGTTGATGAGAGCTGTGAAATCTTCCGCAGGAATTAGCATTAGTTCAGAGTCCTCTATAAATTCAGCGTTTTCTGCATAGGGTTTATTTTCTAAGATAGCGGTATAACCAATGAAATCTCCATTCGTAAAAATTGCATTGATCAATTCTTTACCATCTTCATTTATTAAAAAGGTTTTTACTTTACCTTTTATTACATAATAAATATTATGTGGTCTGTTGTTTTCTGAATATAGAAATTGCTTCTTTTTGTATTCTCGTATTTCACGTAGGTCAGATGTTAATTCCAGTCCAGCCGTTTCATTTGCTAAATTGATAAACTCATTTACACCTTGGAGGTCATTTGTAAATGCAGAGCGAAGCAAATCATGTTTTTTAAATCGCACTTCTATCGCCTTTAATAATTCAATATCATCGAAGGGTTTAGTTACGTAATCATCCGCACCCATTTCCATACCCTTTCTGAAGTCGGATTTTTCAGTTTTTGCTGTGAGAAAAATAAAGGGAATATTTTTAGTTTCGTCGTTCTGTCCCAATAAATGTATTACTCCATAACCATCGAGTACGGGCATCATAATATCACAAATTATAAGATCTGGTTTTTCCGCAAGCGCAATATCAACTCCTATTTTGCCATTTTCTGCAGAAAAAACTTTATAATTTGCGAGTTCCAGAATCTCTGCCGTGTTTTCCCGCAGTTCAGTATTATCTTCAATTAAGAGTATCTTCTTTTTCATTTTCAAATTTATAATTTATAAATTAATATTTGGTATTTGTATTGTAATGGTGGTTCCTTCATTCAATTTACTTACGATAGATATGTTTCCGTTCAACAATTCGAGGTATTTTGAAACAATGTGTAACCCTAAACCGGTTCCCTGGATGTTGGATGCATTTTTAGCTCTGAAAAAACGTTCAAATAAATGTTCTTGATCTTCTTCTGAAATACCAATGCCTTTATCCTTTACCACAACTGATATTATTGAACCCTCTAATATGCATTCGACTTGAATTTCAGCATTTTCCGGAGAAAATTTAATTGCATTCGAGATCAAATTCACGAGAATATTTTTGATCAAGTTCAGATCAGTTACGATAATACCTTCACCATTATGTGTGAATATAAGTTTTTGTCCGGGTTTGCAAATTTGTTGTATATCTTCAACCAATGTTTTTATCGCATGAATACAGTCCGGAACCTCTAAATTCTCGAACCTTGCTGTTACTAAACCGTCCTCCAGTTTTCCAAGGGAGAGAAAATCTTCCAATATGTTTTTCATGCTTCCAACTGCATCCTTGATGCGCAAAATATGCCTGTCGCGTTTTTCCTGCTCTTCGGTTTTAGTATATTTGTTGAGCAAGGAAGCAGACGATAAAATTGTACTAAGAGGAGTTCTGAATTCATGGGAGGCCATTGTTACAAACCGAGATTTCAGATCACTCAATTCTTTTTCCTTGTCAAACGCTTCACTCAATTCCTGCCTGGAATTTTCTAGTTCCTGCAAGGTTTCCCTCAACATTTTTGTTCTGTCTTCAATCCTATTTTCTAATCCAATATTCAGGGACGTAATTTCAATTGTTTTTTTCTCCAGTTCACTTTTTTGTGAAAGCAATAGCTCCTCATTTGCCTTCCTAACTGAAATGTCTATTATAAAAGCAATTGCAAACAACTCGTCTTGTATTTTATAATAACTCAAACTAATTTCAACGGGAAAGGTGGTACCATCCTTTTTTCTTCCATTAAGGTCCCTGTTAATACCCATTGCTCGATTATGTGGATTGGTATAAAAGGACTCGCGATGGTGTAGGTGCGAATGTTGATATTTTTCCGGAAGTAATATTTCAATCTTTTCACCTACTAATTCTTCCATTTGATATCCGAAAAAACTGCAGGCCATAAAGTTGGCGTTTATTATTTCACCCTTACCATTGGAAATAATAATTCCAATGGTTGCAAAGTGAAATAAAGATTCAAATTGTTGAAACGCATTTATGTTTGAATTTTTTTCGAAATTGGTATCCATTTGTTGACTATAATTTTTTGTTTTAAGTGTTTAATAATTTAATATTTATCAACTCATGGTAAATTCTCAAATGGATAAGTGTTAATTGATCCAATAAGTAATTATAAAGTACCTCTCAATTCCTGTTCTCGTTCTATTGCCTCAAATAACGCTTTGAAATTCCCCTTCCCAAAACTTTTTGCACCATGGCGCTCAATAATCTCATAAAATACAGTTGGCCTGTCTTCTACCGGTTTAGTAAATATTTGCAATAAATATCCTTCTTCATCTCGGTCGATTAAAATATTCAGCCGTTTCAGGTCTTCGAGATTTTCATCTATATGTCCAACACGGTCCAATACATCTTCATAGTAAGCTCCCGGAACCTGTAAAAATTCTACACCTCGCTTTCTCAGTTCGGATACTGTTTCCAAAATATTATCAGATGCAACTGCTATATGCTGAACACCTGCTCCTTTATAAAATTCAAGGTATTCATCTATCTGACTTTTCTTTTTTCCTTCGGCAGGTTCGTTGATAGGAAATTTAACAAATCCATTTCCGTTGGAAACTACTTTACTCATCAATGCGGTATATTCTGTTGAAATATCTTTATCATCAAAAGTTATCAATAATTTGAAACCCATTACATCTTCATAAAATTTCACCCATTCGTTCATGCGTCCTAACTCCACATTCCCAACACAGTGATCAATATATTTTAATCCAATCGGTTGAATATTGATATTAGATTCTTTCGCTTCAAAGCCCGGCATAAATGCTCCTGTATAATTTTTTCTTTCCACAAATTTGTGAATTGTTTCACCATAAGTATGAATTGCAGAAACCACCACTTCTCCAAATGCATCCTTCATCACGGTTGGTTGCATCGCAGATTTTGCCCCACGTTTCACAGTCTCTTCATAACTTTTTGTGGCATCATCCACCATAAGTGCAAGCACTTTAACTCCATCTCCGTGTTTTTTTACATGCATGGATATTTCACTTTCCGGATCGAAAGAGGAGGTAAGCACGATTCGTATCTTATCCTGCTGAAGAACATAACTCGCCTTGTCGCGAACCCCGGTTTCCAATCCGGCATATGCCACTAATTTATATCCCCACGCCGACTGATAATAATACGCAGACTGCTTAGCATTTCCCACATAAAATTCAATATGGTCAGTTCCATTTAACGGAAGGAAGTCGATGGTTTCGGGGGAGGTGGTTGGTTGATAGTTTATTGTTTCCATAATAATTTATTGATGTACCAATGTACCAATGAATAAATGTACCAATGAACAGCCAAAACCTTCACAACCTTGGTTTGTTTGTTTTGCTGATCAAAGGGATTTGTTTGATGATTATTTAACGATTATTTTTTTGATGAAAATATTATTTTTCCTATTATTCTGTTTATAATTATTAATTTTTCTATTAAAAAATCGCAATCTGGATAATTTGGTGATTGTTTACATAAACTTAACCAATAAAAAGTTTCCTCTCCTTTCTTTGCTGCGATCTTCATTTTATGAATAAAATCAGCTTTGCTCTCTGCATTTTGTGCTTCATTTGCATTCGCTCCAATTGAAGTACCCGACCCAAAAAGTTGACGCGCTAAAATATATTTTGTTTGCGATTCTAACTTTTCAGTATATTCAATAATAAGCAAACTAAATTCAAAAGTCAGCTTTAAGATGATATTATCATCACTATAGTAATCATGCATCGTTTTTAAGGGTTTACGATAAATAAAGAAATCTACTGTATAATATATCTAAGTTTTTTTATAAATAATTTTAAAATTTCAAATAATTTATTTCTTATTTCGTTTTTATTTCGCCAATAAATTAATTCGGCTGTTTATTGGTACATTGGTACATTTTTATATTGGTACATTAACTTAGCCACGACAAATAATAATCCTTATCCTCTATCCCCAGCGCTTCCTCTGTCAATTGAAGTGGACGAAACGGATCTACCATCAATGCAAGCTCGTGGGTTTCTTTTTTGCCAATACTGCCTTCGTAAGTTCCGGGGTGCGGGCCATGTGGGATTCCACCGGGATGAAGAGTTATCATCCCTCGTTCTACATGTTTTCTACTCATAAATTCGCCGTCGACATAATAAAGAATTTCATCACTATCGATATTGCTGTGATTATATGGAGCAGGAATTGCGAGCGGATGATAATCAAACATGCGTGGAACAAAACTGCAAACAACAAAATTGCGTGCCTCAAAGGTTTGATGAACCGGAGGCGGTTGATGAACACGTCCTGTTATCGGTTCGAAATTGTGAATAGAAAATATCCAGGGATAAACATAACCATCCCAACCAATCAGGTCAAAGGGATGGTTTGCATATTGATAGGGATAAATAATTCCCTGTTTTTTTATTTTGAAAAAGAAATCACCTTGTATATCATTGGTTACTAAATTAGTGGGCGTTTTAATATCACGTTCACAAAATGGAGAATGTTCCATCAATTGTCCTACCTTATTTAAATATCGTTTTGGAAATTCTATTGGTGAAAAAGATTCCAGTATAAATAATCTATTCTCCTCTGTATTAAAATGAATCTGATATAATGTTCCTCTTGGTATAATAATATAATCACCATATACAAATTTTAATTCCCCATACATTGTATATAACGTTCCGCTTCCTTCATGGCAAAATATCATTTCATCAGCATCCACATTTTTATAAAAATAATCTGTCATGCTTTTTCTCGGAGCAGCAAGTGAAATGTGAAGGTCACTATTTACCAGCACGGCTTTTCTGCTTTCCAAATAATCATCTGCAGGTTTTATTTTAAATCCGTGCAGCGACCTGTGTTTTAATTGTTTGGATAAAACCACTTTTGGTTCAACTGAATAAGCTTCCCCAACCTGTTTTATTTTTGTTGGAGGATATAAGTGATACAACAATGAATAGGTATTACTGAAACCTTCTGTTGAAAACAATTCCTCATGATATAAGGTGCCATCAGGCTTCCTGAATTGTGTATGGCGCTTTTCCGGTATTTCCCCCAATTTGTTGTAAAATGGCATATCTTTTATTTAAAATGACTTACACAAAGGTACGGGAGAAATTTACAAATGACAATTGATAATTGTCATTTGTTTAATCCAAATTGTCTTAATCATCACTTAATTTACATCGTAAATTGCCAAGTTTACCTTCTTCAGGCATTCCTTCTACTTCGAATATTGCTCTTCGAATCGTTTATATGCCTCTTCTTTTAATTTCTTTGTGTATCAAACCCAGCTCCCTGCTCATTTGCCCGCTTACGCTTTTATTTTCCTGCGCTCTTCTGATGAGGTATGGAATTACATCAGTAACAGGTCCGTATGGTAAATATTTTGTCGCATTATAACCTGCTTTTGCAAGATTATAAGTGATCTGATCGCTCATACCGTATAATTGTGAAAAGGAGATATGCGGGTGATTGTGTGGAATATTTCTTTTATGTAATTCTTCCGCAAGGTATAAACTGCTTTTTTCGTTGTGTGTTGCAGCGCAAAGTGCAATTTTTTCAATATTGTTAAGGGAGAATTCCAAAACTGCATCATAATCTCTGTCGGTAGACTCCTTATCGGGTTGTATTGGTGATGGATAATTCATTTCTGCCGCGCGTTTTCTTTCCTTTTCCATATAGGCTCCGCGCACAGGTTTTAAACCCAAAATATAATTGTGATCTATAGCATCCTGCAAAGATTTTTTACAAAATTCCAGGCGATCGTGACGATACATTTGCGGCGTACTGTAAACAACAGCATTTGTTTTATTGTATTTGCGCATCAATTCAAAGGTGAGTGTATCTACTGCATCCTGTATCCAACTTTCTTCTGCATCAACAAATAAACCTATATTAGCTTCGGCTGCAGAGTTAGCAATAGCGTACATTCTGGAGTAAAGCGCTGTTTTTTCCTTTTGTTCCGATTCTGTTAATTCAGATCCATCGTTTATTTTTTCTAAAAGACTGAAGGGTGTTAATCCGGTAACTTTACAACTCAAAAAAGGAACATTTATTTTTCCACCGGTATTTCTACTTTTAGCAAATTGAATTATTTTAATTAATTCATTTTTTGTTTTTTCAAATTCCTCTTCAGTTTCTTTTCCTTCTACTCCATAGTCAATAATTGCACCTATATTGAATAATTCTAAATTTTGAATCACTGGAATTGTTTTTTCCAGTGTTTCCCCTCCGCAAAACTGATCATACACAGTTCTTTTAATTGCCCATTTAAAGGGTAGGTGCAATTTTATGGTAAGTTGAGCAAGCGAAGTTAATACAGCAGTGAGGCTAGTGTTATTCATCACTTTAAACAACCAATATTCCCATTTTAATGATGCATTGCTTTTTCCTGAAAACGCAGTTTCAGTATTATTGAAGTCCAATTTCGGAGAAGGTTCCAAATGTAGAAAATTTGTGCAAATATAATTCAATTGCTATTGTGCTTACACCTATCTTTGACCTTAAAGAAAATTATATGCGTTTTTGTCTTATTGTATTGTGCTGTATGAATTATTTTATCAGTTTCGGACAAACTTTTACGAGTTATTTTGTAGGTGATACCACTGATGTATTAACAAGCCCTACAGCCGGAACTGTTCTAATGGGAGGTGCGAGTGAAAACGACAATGCAATGCGTTGGTTTTTAGAAAGGGCTGATGGAGGTGATATTCTGGTATTGAGAACAACTGGCGACGGAGGATATAACGACTATTTTTATGATGAACTGGGAATTTCGGTAAATTCCGTTCAAACTATAGTCTGTAATACAGCCGATGCCTCCCTGGATCCATATTTAGTTGAACAAATTGAAAATGCAGAAGCACTTTGGTTTGCAGGTGGCGACCAATGGGATTATATTTCCTTTTGGCGGGATACTCCCATTGAAGATGCCATTAACTTTGTTGTAAATGAAAAAAAGATTCCAATAGGGGGAACTAGCGCCGGTTCCGCTATTATGGGAGAAGCATATTTCTCCGCAGAAAATGGCAGTGCAACATCATCTCAATCGTTAAATGACCCCTTTAATAATTTTATGACGCTTGGGTATGCCGATTTTATCGAAAATCCGGCAACAGTAAAGATCATTACTGATACACATTACGACAATCCCGACAGACGTGGAAGACAAGTTGCATTTTTAGCGAGACTAATGAATGATTACGGACAAACATTTTATGGAATCGCAAGCGAAGAATATACTGCTGTATGTATAGATGAAAATAATATTGCACACGCTTACGGATCGTATCCTGCAGAAGAAGATTATGTGTACTTTATTCAGGTAAATTGTTTCGAACCTGGTGGACCGGAAGTTTGTGCTGACGGTGAAAAATTAATCTGGGATAGAAATGATGCAGCGCTTAAAGTGATCAAAATGGGTGCTGATAATATTGGTTCCGGATCTTTGGACCTTAATGACTGGAAAACTGCTACCGGAGATGATTATCACTGGGAAAACTGGTGGGTGGAGGATGGTGAATTGAATGTGTTATCTGATGCAACAGCAATTGATTGCACTGTTGCAAATGAGGAATTTTTTTCGGAAAATGAATTGATAGCAATTTATCCAAATCCTGCGACTAATAAAATAACAATTGAATATTCAGATAATGCTGAAACGAGTCATTATCAATTAATCGATTTGAATGGCAAAATTGTACGTAATGGTGTTTTGTTGGGCAACAAAACAACAATTGATCTCGAACAATTATCACACTCAATATATTCCTTAAGAATTATTAATTCGGAAATAATTTCCATAAAAATTGTAATTATAAATTAAATTGAAATAATTAACAGGGAGCTTTTTTAATTCAATAAATAAGCGTCACATATCCTTTTTTACTTTCCTGTTTTTCTGTAATATTTGTAGAGTATTCGAGAATGTATAAATATACACCTATCTCTGCCGCAAGACCATTAATTTTCCCATCCCAACCTGCAGAAGCATCATTACTTTCAAAAACTTTTATTCCCCATCTGTGGTAAATATCGAATCGCTTCACGGTAATATTTTCTTCTGTGATTCTAAACCTATCGTTTATACCGTCTTCATTTGGTGAAAATGCATTTGGAATCATAAATATTTCCGGACAATCTTCCTTGAAATGAATATTTATTTTAAGAGTATCTGTTACACATCCGTTTTGCACTAAAACTGTGTAAGAACCCTCTATCGATAAGGTTTTTAGTGGATTTGAGGTCCCGTCGTTCCAGGTATATTGAGGTGTAATATTCTGAGGTTCCAGTATTAATTCCGCTGCATTAACAAGAACTTTACTTCCTTTACAAATAGTAGTATCAAATACCACTGTTTGCACCTCAAGTTGTTGCAGCAATATATTATCAATATATAAATAGGCTGTTTTATTGCCGCCGCTCTCACTAAAGCAAGGTGAAAAATCATCACTATAACTATTTCCAATGGTAATAAATTTTTCTTCACCTGTCGCGATAAAACACGTATAAATTTTTTCCCACTGTGTTATCGAATCAAAATAATTTTCGGGATCGCTACAGATGGTGTGAATAATACCGGCAGGTTCCATAAGAATACTATTTGTAGTATAATCAGAAATAAATTCGGAGGATATGTATGCACATACGGTTTTGGGTTTACAGGAACTTAAATCAGAAACATTGGCGTAAAATGTTAGTGTGTAGGGCATTCCTGCAATAAGTGTTGATTTAAATTCTGTTTCAAGGTATTCTCTGTAAATAGAACCGCCTGTTTGGGCCACAAAAATTCCGGCATAAGCATTTCCGGATTGCGCTTCCTGAAATCCCATAAAATTGTATGGCACAGAAACCGTATTGGTTGTATCGCAAATATTAAAATAATCGGATGTAGCTGCAGTTGGGTCAAACCAATTTTCTGCATACGTAAGTTGCGAAGTTGCAAAGGGACAATTGGAATAAATTTCAAAATCGCCGTTTTCAATTAAATTTTGTCCGAATAAGGGTGTTATATAAGTTAATACGGAAAAACAAATATATTGCCTGGTCCATTTTTGAATAGAAAGAATAAATAATTTGGTAGATATGAAATGCATATCGAGGGCTTATTTGTAAACTTAGGGCAATTATTGCCGGAAATGACAAATTAAATTTTTATTCCGGTAAAAATTATGTCACAAACAGGTTTTTCAAACAAAGCAAAATCGCTATCTTTAGCCCGTGCAAAGTTTTGTAGTATCGGCAAGGAAATATCGGCCAGCTTCCTGGGATGATGTGATTGGGCAGGATCAGGTGGTGACAACCCTTAAAAACGCCATCAAAAACAACCATTTGGCGCAATCCTTTTTGTTTTGTGGTCCCCGCGGAGTGGGCAAAACTACCTGTGCCCGTATCATGGCAAAAACCATCAATTGCGAAAATATCACCTCGGATGGGGAGGCTTGTAATGTTTGCGGCAGTTGCACTTCCTTTAACGAAAACGCCTCTTTTAATATTCATGAAATTGATGCCGCTTCCAATAGTTCGGTGGAGGATATTCGCAGTTTGGTAGAACAAGTGAGATATGCACCGGCGTCAGGAAAGTATAAGATCTATATTGTAGATGAGGTTCACATGCTGAGTTCAAGTGCATTTAATGCATTTCTCAAAACATTGGAGGAGCCACCATCCTATGTAAAATTTATACTTGCAACTACGGAAAAACACAGGATCATTCCAACTATTTTAAGTCGCTGCCAAATCTTTGATTTTAACAGGATCAAGATTAAACACATGACTAAACAACTGGAGATCATTTGCAAAAATGAAGAAGTTGATTGTGAGGAAGAAGCTATGCACCTCATTGCTCAAAAGGCCGATGGAGCCATGCGCGATGCACTTAGTATTTTTGATCGAATTACCAGTTTCTCCGGAAAAAAGATCACTGCAAAAGATGTGATCGAAAATCTGAATATTCTCGATTATGAATATTACTTCAAAATTTCTAATGCTTTTGTTTCAGAAGATGTTGCCACCTGTTTATTATTATATAATGAAGTAGTGAATAATGGATTTGAAGGAGATACTTTCATCAATGGACTTGCCGAACATTTTAGAAACCTTTTGATGTGTAAGGATGAACAAACGATCCAATTATTAGAGATAAGTGAAAATCTTATTGAAAGATATAAGGATCAGGCTGCAATAATATCATCCTCGTTTTTGTTGACGGGATTAGATGTATTAAATAATGCAGACGTAAATTACCGGACCAGCAAAAACAAAAGATTACATGTGGAGCTGGCCATTTTGAAATTGTGTTATATGCATAGTGCAGTTTCCTCCTTATCGGTAGGAAACATGGAAAAAAAAACTCCGCGTCTGACTGAAATAAAACCGGAAAAGCAAAAATTTGCAAAAGAAATTGAAATAGAGAAATCAGAAATAATTGTTGAGAAAGTTGAATTAATTATAGAAACTGCTGTTGAAAAACTGACAGTTTTACAAGATAGTGTTCCTCAAATTAAAAAAGTAGTAGTAGAAAACAGCACTGTATTTACGCCAAAGATGGAGGATGGAGAAACAGTGATCATTCCCAAAAAGACCGATCTTCGTCAAGTAATTAAAAAAGAAGATGATCAACGTTTGGCGGAATCGCAAAAGGTAATAGTTCAAGAGGCAGTGCAAACCATTTCACCTGAAATGTTTTTTGTGGTTTGGAAACAATATGCCGATAAAATCAGAAAGGAACACCATCGCGTAGCCATTATAATGGATCATGCAGAGGTTACTATCAACGAGAGTAACACGATTTTAATTCGGCTCGACTCTTCCGTTGAAGTAAGTATCATGAAGGAAATGATAAGCGAAATGAGGATCTTTATTAAAGAGGCACTTGAAAACAACCAGTTTGAAATTGCTTTTGAAGTAGGGGCCGCTAAAAATGAGAGAATAAAAAGACCATATACAACACAGGAAAAATATAAAAAAATGGAGGAATTAAATCCGCTCATTAAAGATTTAAAAGATACTTTGGGTTTTGAACTTGATTATTAATAACTTCAATTTAAATTTAAAATACGAAATAAAATGAAAAAACGATTGGCACAATTTCAATTATTAATTGCTTTTCTTTTTGCCGGACAGTTTGTAATCGCACAATCAGGGTCAAGCACCGGCTCTTCGAGTTCCTCCGGTTCATCAGGAACTTCTTCAAATCCTAACAGTCAACAATCGGCATCAGCAAGTGGTGTGAGCGGCCCGGTAAGAGTGGAATTGGGCGTGAAAGATCCTGTTACCATTTTCAAAGAATCGAATGGTTCGCCAAACGTAAATGCAACCTTTAAAGCAGAAAAATATCCATTTATTTCAGTTCCGGATGATCCCTCCAAAACGAGAATATATACATTGAAAAATGGTCTCACTGTTTATTTATCTCAGAATAAAGCAGAACCACGAATTCAAACATATATCGCAGTTCGGGCAGGGTCAAAAAACGATCCTAAAGAAACTACCGGTTTAGCACATTATCTTGAGCATATGATGTTCAAAGGAACAGGCAATATTGGAACTACAAATTGGAGCCGTGAAAGACTTGTGATAGATAATATTTCTCAATTATATGAAAAACACCGTTTAGAAAAAGATCCGGAAAAGAAAAAGGAGATCTACAAACAAATTGACAACGCAAGTCAGGAAGCGGCAAAATTTGCAGTGCCAAACGAATATGATAAAATGATAAGTTCTCTTGGTGCAAAAGGCACTAATGCATATACCAGTAAAGAACAAACTGTATATGTAAATGATATTCCAAGCAACGAAATCGAAAAATGGCTTGTTGTGGAAAGTGAAAGATTTCGCACTTGTGTATTGCGTTTATTTCATACGGAACTAGAAACCGTGTATGAAGAATATAATATGGGTCAGGACAGAGATGGAAGTAAAATGTTTGAAGCGTATTATAAGGCATTATTTCCAACGCATCCTTATGGAACACAAACAACTATTGGTGAAGGTGAACATTTGAAAAATCCTTCTATGGTAAATATCATGGGATATTTTTACACTTTTTATGTTCCGAATAATATGGCAATTTGTTTGAGTGGAGATATTGATTATGATAAAACAATTGCCATGATCGACAAATATTTCGGAGTATATGTAAAAAGACCAATTGGTGATCAGAAATTTCCTGTAGAACAACCAATATCTGAAGTGCAACGACGCGATGTTTATGGATTGGAAGCGGAAACCATGATGATGGGTTACCGTATGCCTGGGGCCAACACTAAGGATAATACCATAGCTAAACTTGTGGCAGGAATTCTTTATAATCAACAAGCAGGTTTGATAGATCTGGATCTTAATCAACAACAAAAAGTTTTAGATGCAGGTGCCTATTACAGCGAATGGAAAGAGTATGGAGTATTGACATTATCAGCTGATCCGCGGGAAGGGCAATCACTTGAAGAATGTGAACAGTTATTACTGGCCGAATTAAATAAACTTAAAAAAGGAGAATTTGATGAATGGCTAATTAAAGCCGTAGTAAATGATTTTAAACTTTCGCGTACAAAATCATTTGAATCGAATGCAGGCAGAGCAAATGCTTTTGTAAATGTATTTATTAAAAATATCGAATGGGGAACTTATCTCAAGGAATACAATGTGATGGAAAAAGTAACCAAACAGGAAATTATCGATTTTGCAAATAAATATTTTACTGCAAATGGATATGTTGTTATAAATAAACGTCAGGGTGAAGATAAAAATGTTAAAAAAGTAGATAAACCAGTTATTACGCCTGTTGAAGCAAACAGAGATGCACAAAGCGAATTTGTAAAGGGATTTTCCGAATTGCCTTCCACACGCATACAACCTGATTTTATTGATTATGAAAAACGTATAGCAACGCAGGATCTGGGAAATGGTATTCCTTTTTCCTATATCAGAAACGAAGAAAATGAATTATTCGAATTGTATTATATCCTCGATATGGGTACCGATAATGATGACATGATAGGATATGCTATTAATTATTTGCCCTATTTAGGAACAGATAAATACACTGCAGCACAATTGCAGCAGGAATTTTTTAAGTTGGGATTAACCTTTAATGTTTTCAGCAGCCGCGATCGAGTGTATGTTTCTTTAACAGGTTTGGAAACAAGTTTGGAAAAAGGACTTGAATTGTTCGAACATTTATTAAATTCCGTTAAACCGGATGCTAAAGCATATAAAGAATTGGTTGAAGGAATTTCAAAAGAACGCGTTGATGCTAAAACAAATAAAAATGCAATATTTAATTCTGCTTTGTTTGGATATGCGAAATGGGGTTCCGTTTCACCGGTTACAGATATTGTTGCTGAAAACAAATTGAAAAATACCTTACCTCAAGCTCTTGTAGATAAAATTAAATCGCTGGAAACATATAAACACCGCATATTCTTTTATGGTCGCCAAAATCCGGATGATGTTAAAAATTTAATTGTTAAATATCATAAAACACCGGCTGCATTGCAGGATTATCCTCAGACGAAACGTTATCCCGAACTCGAAACAAAAACAAATAAAGTATTATTTGTTGATTATGATATGGTGCAGGCGCAGATCATGTTCATTGCAAAGGATCAGAATTTTTCTACTCCGCTATTACCTGAAGCCAGGTTATTCAATGAATATTTTGGAAGCGGTTTATCCAGTATTGTTTTCCAGGAAATTCGCGAAACTAAAGCCTTGGCGTATTCTGCTTACGCAAATTTTACAACACCCAGCAATAAAGATGAAGCACATTATGTTCGCGCATTTGTAGGAACTCAGGCTGATAAAATGCAACAAGCTATAGTGGCCATGATGGAAATAATGAATAATATGCCTCAGGCGGAAGAACAATTTAATGCCAGCCTTGATGCAGTTTCAAAACAAATTGAAAGTGAACGCATTATCCGCTCCGCAATATTCTGGAATTATGAAAATGTTAAGAGAAAAGGTTTAAATCATGATTATCGCCGCGACATTTATTTGCAGGCAAGAAGTTTGACTCTGGCTGATATGCAGGAATTTTTTGACGATCATATCGCAGACAGAACATTCACAATAATTGTAATGGGTGATAAGGAAAAACTTGATATGACATACTTGCAAGGTTTGGGTGAATTTACCGAACTAAGCCTGGAGGAGATATTTGGATACTAAAAATAGAAAAACCAAGTACAGCATTTAATAAGGGGTTATACGTAAATGTATAATCCCTTTTTTTGTTCAGGTTTTTTTATAGGTTCCTCCAGAATTGAAATGTGTGAATTATGTAACTTTTACTTATAATTATGTAACAAAAATACTGCATTGCATTGCACCTTTGTTTCACTTAATAATTTACATTAAATAAATAATCATAAGTATGAATAATAGAAATTTATTTACAACCATAACAATGATGTTGGTTGTATTGATTGCAGGTTGTGCTAAAACAGAACTCTCAGATATGGCAAACCTAAACTCGCCTGAACCTCAATTTGATATAGCAGTTGCAGGTCCGGCACCCGTAAATTTAGGAAGTGCAGGAAAATTTGTTATTCTCACAAAATCGGGAATTACGAATGTTTTTCCTTCCGCTGTTACCGGTAATATTGGTTCAAGTCCAATAACCGGTGCTGCAATACTTTTGAGTTGTGTTGAAGTTACAGGTTCAATTTTATCGGTAGATGCTGCCGGTCCACTGCCTTGTAGAATAACAAATCCGAGCAAATTAACGCTTGCGGTAGGCGCAATGCAAACTGCTTATACAGATGCAGCAGGTCGCCCTTCTCCCGATTTTTTGAATTTAGGTGCAGGAACTATTGGGGGACTCACATTTGCCCCGGGTTTATATAAATGGACAAGTGCAGTTAATATGCCTACCGATATTGCTATTTCAGGAGGCCCATCCGATGTTTGGATATTTCAAATATCCGGCACCTTAACTGTTTCGTCTGGTGTGAATGTAACTTTAGTTGGTGGTGCCCAAGCCAAAAATATTTTTTGGCAAACAACCGGTGCGGTTACATTAGGAACAACCAGTCACTTTGAAGGTAATATTTTATGCAAAAAAGCGATCAATTTACAAACCGGAGCAAGTATAAATGGAAGATTATTAGCGCAAACTGCTGTAACGCTGCAAATGAATTCGGTTACCTATCCTTATTAAATTAACTCTATTAATAATGAGAAAGAGGTTGTCTGTAAAAGGCAACCTCTTTTTTTTAATAAATAAGTTTTCTTCTTCGGATGGTCAAATAAATAACTTACTATTTTATACAAACAACCAAGGTTCGCCAAATTCCAGTTAATTTAACCCAGAACTTTGAACCAGTGGAAGTTGGCAGTGGCAGTTAGCAGTGGCAGTAGGCAGTGGCAGTAGGCAGTGGGCAGTGGCAGTTAGCAGTGGGCAGTGGCAGTTAGCAGTGGCAGTAGGCAGTGGCAGTAGGCAGATTTGTCAACCCGGAACCCAGAACTCAAACCTCAGAACTCTTTTTTGCCATTTTTGACCAGGTAATTGCAACTGCGAAACCTGTAACTAGATCCCAAATTCCCCACCAACCGGCTACTACCGCAACACCGCCGAGCATAGGGAAAAAATTTGCCCAGATTATTAATCCTAAAGTAGCATTGTGAATTCCGGTTTCTATGGTAATGCATTTTTTATCTTTAAAGTCGAGACCAAATGCTGCGGCAATTCCATAACCTCCTGCCATTGCCAAGCCATTGTGCAATAACACCAAAATAAAAATAGTGCCGATAATCTGAACAAAAACATCGTAATTACTAATAAAAAGAAAGATTACAAATCCTAAAAATAAAAAGATGGAAATTTTTTGGATGGGTTTAATAATTTTTGCAGTGAAACCCGGAAATTTATAATTCGTGAACATTCCAATCGCTAGAGGTATACCTAAGATAGTGAGAATTTCAATTATTAATTTAACAGTATTAATATTAATGGATTCCATCAGGTTGTGAGTAGGCTCATAAATGTTTGCACAAATTGCAAAGGTTAATGGCGTCATTAAAGGAGCGAGAATTGTTTGAGTTGCCGTAAGAGTCACCGATAATGCAACATTTCCCTTTGCGAGATGCGAAAGAAAATTACTCATATTTCCTCCCGGGCAGGAACCTAATAAAAACATACCAAGTGCAATACTTGGACAGGGCTTAAAAATAATAACCAAAGCAAATGTTAATAGAGGGAGAAATAAATATTGACTTATCAAACCTGCAAATGCTTTGCGTGGTGATTCTGCAATTCGTTTAAAGTCGGCGACCTTTAAACTCAGGGCAATTCCGAACATTAAAAAAGCCAATAAAAGATTGAGCAAAAACAATTTATCGCTCGCGAAATTCAGTTGTATGCCATCTATTTCTTCACACATATTGGGTAGTTTTGAATTGGTAAAAATAGGACAAAAACTTTTTGTCGTCCATTTTATTCTGAATTGCGAAAAGTATTAAATTCACTTCTTGCCTTGTCGAATTCCTTAATTATATTTTCCCTTTCAGATATAAGGTTGGATATAAATACGGATTTTTTACTAAAAATATAGATTAGCGACCAGCGTGCTTTTATTTTTTCAATTGCGTAATAATAACTATATGCAAATAAACCGGAAACCGGCAGGCTTAATGTATATAAAACTGTTAGCCAAGTATCTCCGAAAAAAAACCATAATAGAATAATTTGTGTTGTATAAAAAATTAAAAAAGTAAAGAGTCCGGCTGACATTGCAATTGCACCAATAAATTCGCGTCGTGATGCCATTTTATTTGCAATAATGTCGGGTATTTTAAAGGGAAGAAAATTATTTATCCATCCATAGAGGAATATGGGAAATCCGGCTAATATCAGAATAAGGGATTTAATGTGATATAAACCTGATCTTCGGTTTTGTCCCTGACTTATATCAGCATCCTGCAAGCCAATGGCATTTAAATTCCGGTGATATTGTTTGATGCGCAGTGCCATTTTTTCTGCACGTTCCGGTTCTTTTTCCATAAAATATGCAACTGCTGAAATTATTTTTTTGGTGAGCAGGAATGAAGAATTTTGATCGTGAGCAGCAATTCCCAATTCTTTGGAAAGTTTATTTTTATATAAATATTCAATATCGCCGGAAAGCGCATCAATTTTTTCATCACTGATAGCAATGATATGTTTTTCTAATTGAATACGGATCAATTCGGTGATTTGCTGTACTGTTTTTACCGGATCAGTTTTATAGGCATCCTTAAAATCGACCAGTGAAATTGGCTCAGCGATATTAATAAAAAGATCGCGATTGAATTTATGTGGATTTGAATAATTTAAGCCAACAGTTACAATTTGTATATTGAGTGTGAAATTATTTTTTGCTTCTGCGCCCAAGGCAATTCGTGCTGCCCCGGTTTTAATTTCCCTCAATTTTCTTTCTGTTTTGGTAATGCCTTCCGGAAAAATCAAGATAGCACAACCCTCTTCCAGATATTGATAACAGGCTCTGAAAGTATCTTCATTTTTACGCATTTCCGAAGGATCATCAGCTTGCCGATATATAGGAATTGTATTAAACTTTGGCAATATCCATTTGGCGAATTTAGATTTGAACAGGATACCTTTTCCGAGAAAATATAATTTACGGTCAAACATAGTTGCAATAACTATAGGATCCATAAACGCGCTCGGATGATTTGCAACAATAATGAGCGGCCCCGACACAGGGATTAATTCTTTATTTCGAATAGTAATATTGCTGAAGAAGACTCTTCCAGTGATCTTAAATAAGAATTTTAGTATTGAATAGAACATAATGTGAGGCTAATTTACTGGATTTCAGTAAATATCCTTAAATTTTACTACAATTTTAATCGTATTTATAGTTTAACGATTTGAATTTGGGATTGAAATATTAAAGTGATTGCTTAAATTTGTTTTTTAGAAGTCAATATTTTATTTTAAATAGGATAATCATTTAAAATTAAAAATAATTCAATGGCAGATAATCTTTTCTTTCGATATATAAACAGCTACCCTTCCGATTCGGAAACCATTTGGAGTGTAGAATTGCAAGGGGTGACACATAATGAAGATCATTGGTTTATTAGTCAAAAATCTCGATTATGGAAAATTCCGGTTGGTGTAGATTTGAACGATGTTACAGATGATATTAGCAGAGGAATTTTCAACATTCCTATACCACCTGAACTTGCGGTGGATTACGACCACATGGGCGATCTTGATTTTTATAACGGTTATCTTTTTGTGGGATTAGAAAATTCAGGCGATAGTCGTACTGCAAGTATTGCATGTTTTGATGCGGAAACTTTAAATTTTATTGGCAGCGACAAAGTTCCGGAACAGGATGGACATGCTTCTTGGTGCGCTGTGAATGCAAAGGATGGATTTTTATATAGTTCTGCATATAACAACGTTACTAAATTATTTGCCTATGAATTTACGATTGGAATCAATTGTTTTGTTTTGTCGCTTTGCAAAACCGTAACATTGCACAAAGAAAATGAAGAACAATTTATTTTATCGGGGATACAAGGGGGAGTATTTGTTACCGAAAATGAGGAAACACATTTGTTTTTAACTTCGAATGATTATGTTACAAGAGGAGTGCAGGTTTTTAGATGGGCAGATGCACGAAGAATCCAAAAAATTTTTATTGACCAAGAATATTTCACTTTTGGTGAAGAAATTGAAGGATTAACTTACTGGGATCTTAGTAGTGGTATTGCTCCGGGAATAAAAGGTCAATTGCATATTTTTGAACTTGATAACGATTCGGACAATGTGGATGATTTAAAAGATTTTTATCATTATGCTTTTTACCGCTCTGAATATATTGCAAATATAAATCCGGCATCAAGAGAAGTGCATCACTGGGAATGTAAATGGATAGACCTAATGACTCCTGAGCATAAGGTTGCTTGCAACTCTTTAGAACAAGCGATAGCGGATGGGTATGACGGCTGTCACTATTGTATTGGTGGGGTATTGGATAAGCGGTAGGTATAAGTTTATATTAATTACCCAATCGATTTATTTCGCCTTACAACAACCATCCAACTTTACATAACTGGCAGGATCTGCTTTAACATGGTCGGCATCATATCCTGAAGCTGCTATTGCCGCACGAATTTTATCGGGGTCGGTTTTTGAAGTTTTATAAATAACGGTGATTGTATTTGCTTCCGGACTCACATCGATGGATTTAACTCCGGGAATAGTAAGTGTTGAATTGTAAATATTAGCCCCGCAACTTTCACATTGCATACAATGGTCGCAGGCGATGGATGTTTTAACTACAATAGTTTCTTTTTTGGCTTTCTGGGCAAAGGATATAGTAACCGTAAATGTTAAAATAATGGATACAAATAGATTTTTCATTGGTTTTGTCATTTTTTTTCAAAGTTAATGATTTTGCATGAAATTGGCAATTTTCAGGCTACTCAAATAATTTGAATTATGTTTCATCTAATTCATGTTAGTTTTCTATCTCAAAGTATAAAGTGATTAAATCATAAAATACAATGCTCATTTCATTGTGTAATACTTTTACAGTTACCACTTTTGTGTTAAGTTTAAGTGATACACTACTTTCACCATCAGTTTTCTTTAATGATTTTTCGATGGTTGCTCTACAAGTTCCACAAACTGCCGAGGTTTTAATTTCAACCGCTTACGCAGTTGCGCTTGGTTATGCTTTCCTCGGAATAATTCCGATAAAAAAAATGCGGCTACTAGCATAATTGTATGAATTGTTCTAATATTATTTGGTTGTTTTTTTCTTATTTTCATTATCAATAAAAAACCTGTATGATAATCCCAAAGTGATATTAATGTCAGAAGCGACCTGCCCCCGTTTACTTTTTGAAATACCGGTAATTCATACATGGTATAAGCGGTAAGTTTATGAAAAAACGTGTAGCTTATCTGGGGCACTATAAAAATTTTACTGCTTCCGAACGAATTTACATCATAATTTGCAACAGGAAGGCCTTCAGCCCGTTCCAGATTCCCAATGTATTCATATTTTCCTGAAATTATTAAGCCTAAATTTTCTCCGATAGTTTAACTGTTAAATAAACTCACCGTTGCATAGTTTCCGAATTTTTCACCGTTAGGATTCCATCCCTTTAAAATATATTGAAATAAAGTGAAGATTTTAAACTTTTGAACAGGAAATCCCCTTAAAATAAATCCATAAAAAATAAAATCGTTAGAACCGGTTGTAGGTTGAATACCGGGTGGTTTTTTTTGATATAATGTTGTTGTTTCATTCTGAAATAAAATGAGTGAATCGTTATAGCTCCCAACGGGTATTTTTAAACCTAAACCTACGGTAATTTCCCAAACACTTTTTTCTGTCGTTTTATTCCATACATCATATTTGGGAAAAACTATGAGGTCGCCAATTCCGCTACCAGTAATTGTATCGATATAATCTGCGCCATATTGGGTTTTATTGTAATAATATCCGCATGCCAGTGAGAGGGTAAGGTGTTTAGTGATTCCGTAACTAAACCGGGAGAAAAGGTAGTTGGAGTTATAACTTTGCAACAGCTGAGGTATAGCGGGATCAACGCCTAAAAATTTATCTGAAAACGTATATTGGTGATTAACATTAAATTCTGTCTGGCCCTTCAGCAAAACACCCTGTGACACACCGTCGGCAATAGGACTTCCACCACCACCCGTGCAACATCCCTGCCCGAATGAATAATTAAAGAAAAATAAACAAACGCATGCAAATAATAAAACTTTCAAGCGATTCCTGATCTCTGATTTCATTTGTTTATAGTTTGAGCTTCCAATAATTTTTATGAATTAATGGTTCACTGTAAGGTTCATGGTTTTTTGGAATGCCCCGCAGCTCATCTCCACTATATAAATTCCATTAACCAATGCTTGTGTATTTAATTCATATTTATTTTTCCCTAATGATTGATTTTCAATTTTAACGGTTTTAATTTTTTGACCCGTCAGGTTTATAATACTAATTGTAACAGTGGAAATTGTATTTAGCGTATAGTTTATTGTTGAAGATGATGATGCAGGATTGGGGTAAATATTTGTTAATCCGATCGGTGCAATGTTTTGTACAGATGTTTCTGTGCCCAATGTAGCATTGATTGCATCTCGCACGTCCTGGTTATCCAAAGTATTGTTATAGCCGAGCTTATTGTAATAAACATGATGATCATTACCACCAAGTACTACAATTGTTGGCATTCCCATTCCGCCGTAATAGTTAAATTCGTCATAACCATCAAGAAAGGTCAGGCACGACAATCCACTTGCCCAGCTTATTATTGAAGCGCAAGTAAAAGAGGCGTTCCAGTCAATGAGGAAAAATTTTAATTTGCCGGGGTCCAAAGCAGCATAGTCGAGGTTGATCTCGTCCATATAATATGCGGCTGAGATGCAGGTGCCGCAATTCATAGCGTATTCGCAAATGATCACACTACCATTATCCAGCTCAGAAAACAGGTTATATGAATAACCACTAACGCATTCATCCTTTGTTCAGTCCAAAGCCTCAGTTACCTGTGCAGAGCCGCTGCAATAAACCGCAAAACTGAGGAGGGTGAGAAATGTAAATTTTTTCATATAGCGTTATTTTAAATGATTTCTTTACAGATGTAAATATAAGGTGAGTTCAACTGATAAGGACAATTTTTAGAAACAAAGAAAATAGCTTTTGAGGGCTTTTTTCTTTAACCAAGTAGCGTAATCATTGGATTGTCTGCGTCTAAAAACTATAAACAACTCAGTTCAGTACAAAGGTATCAAATTGCTTAAAAGAATGTAATTACAATGCACTATTCGCTCACTTCCCCTCAGGGGTGATTTTGTTGATTGACACATGCAGATTGTTTAAAGAAAGATCAATGGAATTATTAGCCCCGCGGAGTATCTCCTTATGTTAGGGCTCTGTAGAGATATAAAAAGAAGGCCGCTCCACTTAAGAACAGCCTCTTTTTATATAATTTAACTTAAATATTATTGTACTACTATTGACTTTGAATAATTAACCGAACTTCCCGCAACGGTCAGAAAATAAGTTCCGGCAAATATATTGTTATTAAAAACTAATTCAATTTCTCCACTTGCATCATTCCTTATTTTTTCCTGTTGAATGATTCGGCCGGTAATATCAGTAATTGTTACAACAAAACTTTCATCATCTGCAGCGGCAGGAAGTATTATTGTTAAATTATCATGCGCAGGATTTGGAAATACTTCAATTTCATTTTCACTGATCGAATTTCCGTCTAATAGTCGCATTACTATTTTATTCGTTGATTGGATGGTGCAGGCTCCTCTGGTGATCAAACAATAATAAGTGCCCGGAACAATAATGGTGTATGAATGTGAAGTTGCTCCTAGAATTATGCCGGTGGAAACTTCATACCATTGAAATGTATCACCAGGTGTATTGGGCACACTCACTTTATTTCCCAAGGCATTCAATTTTGTTTTTATCGTTATATCACAATCCTGAATTGCAGCGAGATAAAAAGCATAGGGATCAGAGATTAATGTATCAGTTTCAAAAGTAAGCAGTCCATTAAATTGACCGCAAATCGCAATCTGCTCATTAATAACACCAATACCTCTTACCATTGTCAAGCCAGTACCTTCAATTGTATTCATCCATCTTACATCTCCATTTTTATTCAACTTGATTAAAAAACCCTTGCTGGAATATACAGGCAACGCGCCTGTTGTAATTATTGAACCATTCAATTTGAGTGTGTCAGCAAATCCACCCCCAATATAGCAGTTTCCCTTATTATCCGTTGCAATGGCAGCTTCATCATCGGTGGCCGAAATAAGATATGCACCCCCTGTTGTGCTAATTTGGTTAATCCATTTGTACACTCCGGCAGTTGAAATTTTGGCAACAAACATATTTATATTATCTGTATGTTCGAGCAGGGTATTATCAAACCAGGTTGAATCAGAAGAAAAATCTCCATAAGCATATACATTATTTGCTGCATCGGTTGTAATCCCTTTAACATCCTCAAACCCTGACCCTGAAATTGCTTTTCCCCAAATGCTCACAAAATTTTGATTCATTTTCCAGACAAATCCATCGGGGATCGCAAAAGTAGGATTAAGAAGATAGGGAAACACAGTATCAATTTCCGACATTGAAAAAAGTCCCGAGTTACCGGCTACAATAACATTGCCTGCATTATCGCAAACAATGCGGATAATTCCGGTAAGGTACGATGGGATGTAATTTCTTGCAGTGATAATATGTCCGTCAAGCGCACTCATTCTTGTGAATAAATAGCAAATTCCATCATAATATTCGCCAGTTTTGAAAGTAATTCCTGTAATATGATAAAATATATTATAAATGCTGTTTCCATCGGGTGAGATCGCTATAGAAGTACTCCATGCGCCGCCATATTCATTGTAAGTTGTATTTGTCCATTGCACATTTCCATTGGTGTCAAACTTTGTTATATAACCACGTGCAAGATAATAGAGTTGCAGATCAGAATTTTGCATTACACCATCAATGATAAGACTGTCATAAAATTTTCCGGTTACAAAACAATCGCCTGTTGCCTTGTTTACTTTCAGGCTGTAAAGCTCATTGTAATATCCCTGCATTATTTTTACCCACTGCACATTTCCATCCGCATCGTGTTTAGTCAGAAAAGAGCTGGGATAACCAATATAAGAATTGTCATTATAAGTTACTCCATCAATTACAATAGATTGATAGAAATAACCCCCGGTGTATTTATTCCCCAAATTATCTACATCAACTGATAGCGCATCATCGGGAAGATCATTAGCTGATGAAGAAATTGCCCAGTCCGTAGCTTGCGCAAATACATTTATTTGCAGGCAAAGGAATGTAATAATTAAAATTGTACATTTTTTCATGATAAGTAGTTTTAGATTAAATAAATTGATTGATAGAACAAAACTACTGCTGCATATTTGGCCGTCTGTTACCCTTTGGGGTGATTTGGATGGGTGTAATCCGGAATAATAAAAACCATGTAGTACCAATACCTACATCAACAATTGCCTGATTCGGGCAATTGTAGTGCTTCTTGAATTGCTTTCCAGTTTGAGATACATGTGATTGATATGTTTTTTAACCGTATTTAAGGAAATATAAAGTTCATCTGCTATTCTTTGATTAGTTTTTCCATTATAAATCAATTGAAGTAAGTCAATTTCTCTTTCAGAAAGGGGAATAGTTAATTTTTTATTAATCAGTGCTGTGTTTAATTCAGGAAATTGCATTTTCATTTTTTGGGCATGATTGTATAATGCAACTTCAATTGTTGTAAAAAGGCTGGGTTCTGAAAATGGTTTTACAAGATAGCCTGAAGGTTCAGTGTGCTTAGCTTTATCTAATGTGTTTTTATCGGAATAAGAAGTCAAAAAGATAAATGGTAATTTATAATTATTTTTAATTATTTCTGCAATTTCAATTCCATGAATTTCACCATTTAAATTAATATCTAATATGGCGAAATCTGGCGTATTATTTTTTAAACTTAGTAATGCATCTTCTTTTGAATATGCAATATCAGAAACGCTATATTCATTTTTTTCAAGTGCAGATTCAATGTCTGCTGCAATGATTGGTTCATCTTCTACAATTAAAATGTTTATTTCTGTTGTATTCATTATTTCAGTTGATTTTTTATTTCAATTGATATTTTAGTTCCATCATTATTTTTAATTTTCATTTCCCCTTTTAATTTTTTTATAAATGCATTGATCATTTTATGTCCGAACGAATTCTGATTAAAGTGTGATGCATCTCCTTCAAACCCAACTCCATTATCGTTCACAGATAATTTAAGTAGAGATCCTTCTTGTTTCAAAATTACTTCTATTATACCTGCGTTATTTCCCGGAAATGCATATTTTAAGCAGTTGTTAATCAATTCATTTAACACCAATCCTAATGGAACTAAGGTATCAACATCTAATTGAATGTTATCGATATCCATTTTCACTTGAATTTTGTCCTCTTTAATGTTATACGAATTAAACAGGTAGGATGTAAGATTCTCAATATATGTTTTAACGCTTATGTTTACCAGGTTTTCATCCATATATAAATTTTGATGAATGATGGCCATACTTTGCACCCTGTTTTTACTTTCCTTTACTGCATCCAATGCTTTTTCATCGCTGATATAATTGGATTGTAAACTTAATAAACTGGAAACTATTTGAAGATTGTTTTTTACCCGATGGTGAATTTCCCTTAATAACAATTCTTTTTCGCTCAATGAAGTTTCTATTATTTTATTTTGTGCATTCAACAATTCTTTTTTTCTGCGGTTATTAGTAAATGCCTTATACGCAACTAAAGTTAATCCTAAAAAAAGGATTGTTGAAAGTATAAAGTAATTGCGTATTTTTTTGCTTGCTTTAAGTTGTGTAAAACTAATAAGATTAGTAAGGCTTAACTGTTGAATTTCTTTTTCTTTTTCGCTTGTTTCATACACTGCAGAGAGCTCATTTATCTGGCGACTGTTTTCTTCGTTATACAATGTATCATACGCATTTTTCGAAAGGATAAGAAACTCGAATGCAGACTTGTAATCGCCTTTCCGCTCATAGGTTTTTGAAAGTATTTTAGAAAATATCGCCTCCTTCTCTAGTGAATGTATTGCTTTAGCCTCATTCAAGGCAGTTGAAAAATATTCAATTGCAAGTTCAATGTTATTTTCATTTAAAGCGATATTGCCTAAAGCTTCGTTGATTGTAGGATTAACTACAGAATAATTTATTGCTTTCGCTTCCCTCTGTACTTCCAGTAATATTTTTTTTGCGGCGTCGGCTTGTTTCAAGGCCACTAACGCAGAACCAATGTTTGCCTTGCTGTTAAGAATATCCTTTTTTTTATCCAATTTTTCGGCAATTATTAAGGCTTTGCTCGCATAAACATAAGCACTATCGTAGTTTTCGGCATGTACGTACGAGCTTCCGATATTCATGAGTGTATTAAGAATTCCTTGTTGATCATTTAATTCTTTTTTAATTTCCAATGATACAGTATAATATTTAATTGCATTCGCATAATCCTTTCTTGAGCGGTAAACCAGTCCGATATTATTGTATGATCTCGAAACAGGCATTTTATCTCCCACTAGTTGCCGCAATTCTAATCCTTTGAAATAATTGCGCAAGGCCAATTCATAATTTCCGGTATGATAATAAGCCATCCCAATATCAGAAATGGCATTAGATTGTTTATCAATTGCATTTATAGACTCAAAAATATTCTTCGCCTGATTAAGAAAAAATAAACAGGAGTCGAGCATATTTTTGTAATCGTAGGAAACCCCTTTTTGGTGCAGGGCTTTTCCCTCCCGCATTTTATCCTTTGCTTGGAAAGCTGCTGCGTAAGATATATCTGCATATTTTATTGCCATTTCAGGGTCATCCTCCTGAAAAGCAATACATAATTTCCATGCAAGATCTGCTTTGAGGGTGTCCGATTTCGTACTGTTGAGCAATTGAATCAAAGAATCATTTGTAACATTTTGACTATGCAGAAACAGGTTTAATAAAATACAAACAGCCGTTAAAGATAATTTCATATGGTTTACCATTTGAGTTAGAAATCATGCCAAAGCGTTGTATTAATGGTATTTTAGTTTGTTTTAACCCCTATTACCGTTATTACCCCGGCTGTGTGCATATTTTCAATAGGTAAGATTAGGACAATTTTGGGAGAATATGCAGTGTTTACATCAAAAAGGGAGAGAAGACGCGGAAACTAATTTCCTAAAGCTTTTGACATCCCTTAAATCAAAAGAAAGTTTGATGTGCAGTAAAACCAAAAATTTGGTTCGACCCACAGGGACACGCCCAAATAGACATGCTTTAATGTTTCAAAAACTGCTTAAACATTGCTAATTTCGCAACAAATATTAATTATGGCTGAAGTAATAAGAATGCCCCGAATGAGTGATACAATGACTGAGGGAACCTTTGTGGAATGGCATAAAAAAGTGGGCGACACAGTGAAAAACGGGGATATTCTTGCAGAAGTGGAGACCGATAAGGCGACCATGGAGTTGGAGAATTATGTGAAGGGAACGCTTTTATACATTGGTGTGGAGAAAGGAAAAAGTGCGCAGGTGGATCAGGTTATTGCAATTGTTGGCGCTCCGGGAGAAGATTTTCAGGCTTTATTAACCGAGGAAAAATCAAAAGCGGAAGAAAAAACAGAGTCGCCGGAAAAGAAAGAAGAAACACCGAAAAAAGAAGAGGATAATACCGAGAAGAAAGAAGAAGCTACGGTAGAAAAAAAGGAAGAAGAAAAAGCAGAAGTTAAACAGGAAAAAAGTGCCGAAATAAAAGAGAGCGACGACGAAAGAATTAAAGTTTCGCCTCTCGCAAAAAAAATTGCAGGGGATAAAGGAATTAATTTAAGTGATGTTTCAGGATCGGGTCCGGAAGGTAGGATCATTAAAAAAGATGTAGAAAATTTTGTTCCTCAAGTAACAGAAAAAGAAAAAGTGGAACAAAAAATTCCGCGCATGGAATTGCGGGAATCTTTTGGAGAAGAAAGTGCAGAAGATGTTCCGGTATCGCAAATGCGTAAAGTAATTGCAAAACGCCTTTCGGAAAGTATGTTTAGTGCTCCGCATTTTTATTTAACGGTATCTATTAATATGGATGCTGCAATAACTTCGCGAAAAGCATTAAATGATGTGAGTCCGGTTAAAATTTCATTTAATGATCTTGTTGTAAAAGCATGTGCCATGGCATTGCGTCAACATCCAAATGTAAATTCGAGTTGGATGGGTGATACGATCAGAATAAATAAACATATAAATATTGGGGTGGCAGTTGCAATTAACGACGGACTTGTTGTTCCGGTAATTCGTTTTGCAGACAATAAATCGCTTGCACAAATTGCCACAGAAACAAATGATCTTGCAGCACGCGCAAAAAGCAGAAAATTACAACCAAGTGAATGGGAGGGAAATACTTTTACTATTTCCAATTTAGGCATGATGGGGATAGATGAATTTACTGCAATAATAAATCCTCCCGATGCATGTATTCTTGCCGTGGGTGGAATTAATCAGGTGCCTATAGTGAAAAACGGAGTTATTGTAATTGGCAACATTATGAAGGTCACCATGAGTTGCGATCATCGCGCTGTTGACGGCAGTGTTGGTGCTAAATTTTTGCAAACACTGAAGCAGTATCTCGAAGAACCGGTGCGGATGTTGCTTTGAGGGGTGAATGGTGAATGGTGAGTCTGGAACTGCTAACATGAGAGCGTATAACACCTGCAGTAGAATTAGTTAATTCTTCCATTGAAAATTTATCAATAAGAAATTATATTAATGTTACGATAATTTTTTTGGAAGAGAATGTCATTGCGAGACATTGCGAAGCAATGTCGAAGCAAGCTTTTCAGTGTTACTTGGTTTATCAAAAAAAGGATAATTCAATTGGAAATTAAATTATCATTCCAACTCCAATTTCTTCGCAAAACTTCGCGTCATTACGCCTTCGTGGCAAAAAAATTATCCAATAGAAAATTAAGTTATTGGTAGCATGATAATTTCGCTCCGGAACCTATGTCAGGTGAAAAACACCTGGCTACGGCGTTAAATTTTAATGAAAAGGAAAAACTAAAATTTTCCTCCCAACTCAAAGCACCCATTGTCAATTGTCGATTATCAATTGTCAATTAATCATGCGATTATTACATCATGTATACACATCACCGGAAGGTACACTCCGCCTTTTAATAAAACAAAATCTTCAGTGGCTGTCCAGACGGTGGTTTCTACCTGAAAAATTCCTTGTTTACATTCGAAAATGATCTTTACTTTTGTATGGTAATTGTTACCCAAGATCATGGCATCATATAAAATGTGTTTTCTGCGATTAATATAATCAGGATGATTAAGTACATCATGATAAATTAATTCCAGAAAAGGAATTTGTTCTTTTTCAATGGTTGTAATAGTTTCTAATTGCATAGCTGTGGTTTTTTTGAACGATTTACTACAGCCGGTTGTTTCATTAGGCAAGTTATAACCTTTTTTTAAATAAATAAAATATTGTGAAAAAAACTTTGGTATTAGGAGCTTCACCCAATCCTGAACGATATGGCAATATGGCCGCCCGTAAACTCAAAGCATACGGGCATGAAGTGGTTGCTGTTGGGAAAAGAGAATCAAAAATAGATGATATCAATATTCTGAAAGAATTTCCAGTTTTGGACGATGTTGATACGGTAACCCTGTACCTCAATCCGGATAATCAAAAAGAATACTACCAAAGAATCATAGCCCTGCATCCTAAACGCATCATTTTCAACCCCGGAACGGAAAATGAGGAATTGGAAGAAATGGCGAGGGAAAAGGGTATTGAAACGGTAGAGGGATGTACTTTGGTGATGCTTTCTACAGGACAGTTTTAAGCCGAGGGCAGTGAGTGACAGTGTGCAGTTGGCAGTGGCAGTGGGCAGATTGTTTACCTCTACATTTTTTGTTTCGAATAAAATTTTATTAGGCAGTTGCCTTTACCGGCAGGCAGATTGTCGGAACTCACACTATATCTTCGTAGAAAACTCAAAACTCAGAACACATAGCTAAATAATACTTTATTTACCTTTGAGCATTCCTTAACAACTAAAGTCAATAACACAATTGAAATCATCCATCTCCTATACTGAAGAAAATTACCTGAAGGCAATTTTTAAATTGTCGGAGATGCAGAAGGAGAATGTTTCTACCAATGCTATTTCGGAAAAATTATTGACCACTGCCGCTTCGGTTACTGATATGCTGAAAAAATTATCGGGGAAAAAATTAATTCACTACGAAAAATATTACGGAGTTTCCTTAACGGATAAAGGAAAAAAAATGGCAAAGGACCTCATTCGCAAACACCGATTATGGGAAACATTTTTGGTAGATACATTAAAATTTAGTTGGGATGAAGTGGATGAACTCGCAGAACAATTAGAACATATTAATTCAGAAATTCTGACTGATCGGATTGATAATTTTCTCGGCAATCCGAAATTCGATCCGCATGGAGATCCTATTCCTGATAAGGACGGAAATATTGCCTATCACGAGGATGTCACCTTAGATAAAATGCAAAAAGGGGACATAGGAATTATTTCCGCAGTTATAGATCACTCCACTCAATTTCTTCAATATCTCAACAAAGTAGATTTGGTAATACACACCAAAATAAAAATTAAAGACGATGAAGACTATGATCAAAGCAAGATCATAATCATTAACAATAAAAAAGAATTAGTTGTCTCGCAAAAAGTTGCTTCGAATTTATTAGTCAGGAAGATAAAATAAGTTTGACGCAAAGCATTCGCCATAGTCAATTATTCCACCATTCTCCATTCTCCATTCTCCATTGTTAAACCGTGTTTCCCTTCACCAAACTTTTCACATCCACAACCATTGTATTTGTCCATTTGTCGTGCCAGCCGGTTTGTGAACCTAACATGGAAAAGGGTTCGAATGGAACGAAGCGGGAGAAGCTTCTCCCGAGTGCCTGATTTGCCGATATTTTTTCGAGGTCTGCTGATCGAACTACAACTGTGCCGGTAATGAATTTACCCACAGTCCTTCCAAAAGTAGCTTCCATAATAGCATAATAAAGAAAAAATATACAATAAAAGAGGAAATAAAATCGTCCGGCCGATGCATCAGGACCGAAGGTAGGCAACATTAAAATTATGAGAATGATGATTAGCATGATAGCTACATAATCTAAAATAAAATTTACGAGGCGCTTCCAGGTTGCGGCCAGTTCATAGCTGGATTCGTTTTCGATATTAAGGCTGTCGAGTGGATTTTGGTTTTCCATGTGTGGTTATTTTGGAGCTAATATACCGTAAAATTTAAATACGCAGGAAAACATTCTAATGTAAATCAAATTTTCTGAATTTTTACCTCTCTATTCACTCCACTGCTTCGTTTCAAATAAACTGAATAAATAAATGCGCCTAAAAAGAATATCCCCAGCATGGTAACCATTGCACCGGATATTGAAGCATTTAAAATTACTGCAAAATAGTAACCGCTAATGCTTGATGCTACCCCGAAGGCAGCTGCTAACCATAACATGGTTTTTAATTTATGGGTAATTAAATATGCTGTTGCACCCGGAACAATTAAAAAGGCAACAACTAAAATTGCACCAACACTTTCAAAGGATAATACAGTTGTAAGGGATACGGCTCCCATTAATAAATAATGCCAAAGTACAACCGAAATACCTATTGTAGCTGCATAGTCGGGATCGAAAGTAGTGAGGTATAATCCTTTATAACCTATCACAATAAATAATATAACCAGTATAAATAATCCGCCTAACATCCACACCGCAGTCGGAATATTTAACCATGTTTCAAAATTTATAAAAGTAATATCACCATATAAAACACATTCCTGATCTAAGTCCACTTTATCTGCAAAATAAGTGATTAAAATAACACCAATGGCAAACAACCAGGTAAAACTGATTCCTATACTTGCATCCTCCTGCAATTTTGCTTTTTTATGAAATAATTCTATTAAAACCGTACACAACATTCCGAATGCTGCTGCTCCAATTAACATGGGAACAGAATTGCGAGAACCCGAAATTAAAAATGCAATTGCAATTCCCGGCAATACCGCATGCGAAATTGCATCGCCCACCATTGCCATTCGCCGTAAAATTAAAAAGCATCCCAACAAGCCGGAGGTTATTGCTACTAAGCTACCTGTTACTATTATCCAAAATGCATCCATGTTTTATTTTGTTGTTCTGTTTTTCATTATAGGTGTATTGAAAGTAATGGATATGAATGAAAAAATGAGTCGAATAAGGGATATGGGACACGGGACAAGAGACACGGGATTTGTGACCGAATGGATTGGTAATTGTAACCCGATATATACTTTATATTTATATTTTGATTTATTTTTTTCATAGCTGCATCCTTTTACGATTTCATTTTTAACTTTAATAAGGAATTATTTTTTCGTGTGGATCTTTTTCGGGTTTATCTAAAAGTTCAATTAATCTTTTTTCTATTTCGGGTGTTATAATATGTTCGATGGCTTCGGCGTCATCATGCACGTGGTCGCTGGCGATATTGAGTTTTTCGGTGAGGTACATTTCCCAAAGTCGATGAATACGTGTAATTCTTTTTCCTTCATCCAAACCTTTTTCAGTTAAATAATAGAGGTCGTTTATTTTTACTACAAGGTCTTTCCGCAATAACATTCTTAAACCGAAAATATAGTTCGATGTTTTCATTTCACGTTCAGTTGCAATATCGGAAAGCGTAAACGATTTTTTACCGGGATTTTTTTCTTCCAAATGAAATAATTCCTTCAAAATATTTTCCCGTAACATTTTATTCTGATATTTTTTGCGGATGATTATTTTGGGTATCAAACCTTTTTTGGGTGCAAATAAAATACTCATTACCGCAATGATGGATGTCATTGTAACTATCCATGGACCCGTTGGCATTTTGTTATTTGCATAGGATACATATGCTCCGGTAATACTTCCGATCACTGCAAATAAAATACTGAGCAATATCATTTTACCCAATTTGTCGGTCCAGTATTTTGCTGCAGCGGGAGGAGTAATTAATAAAGCAGCCATTAAAACCACCCCAACTGCCTGAATGCCGGCAGCCACCGCTAAAACAGTTAATGTGGTTAAGGTAAGCTGTAAAAAATTAACCGGCAATCCGGTGGATTTTGCATAATCCGGATCAAAACTGAGCAATCTGAATTCTTTAAAGAAAATTACAACCACTATAATTATGAATAAACTAACCACTGCCATAGTTCTGATATCATCAGTGCTCATTGCAGCAGCTTTTCCAAATAAAAAATTATTTAATCCACTTTGTGATGCATTGCCACTTTGTTGTATGAAGGTCAATAATAAAATTCCAACTCCAAAAAATACAGAGAGAGTTAAACCAATTGCTGTATCCGGTTTTAATTTTGTTTTTTTTGTGATGAGGTCAACGAAAATAATGGATAACCATCCCGTTACAAATGCTCCGCCAAGTAATACCCATAAATTTCTTGTATCAAATAACATGAATGCAAGACAAACACCCGGTAAAACAGAATGTGCAATGGCATCACCTGTTAATGCTCTTTTTCTTAAAAAAGCAAAGGTGCCAATTGTTGCAGTTCCAATTCCCAGTAATATCATGCCTACTACCACAAACTGCACGTTCGGATCGGAAAAGGAAAAAAAATCGAAAAAAGTTTTCATTTATTTTTTATTGTATTAAATCGATAGGCAAATCCTGTTGAAACAAAAACATCCATAGCACCTGTTTGTAAAATACTTCCGCAGGAAATATCAAATTGCAAATCATGATTCGGACTATAGGTAAATCCAAAATCAACAAAATGTTCATCTAAGGGGTCAGATATAATATCAGTTGCGGGATTGGAACAATATAAATTTCCATAAACTTCCGCAAAAATACCGCAGTGTTCACCAATGGCAAATCCTGAGGTTAGTGTATAAACATAATAGGGCGAAGGCGCAAAACCATCCCATTCTATCCCTGCATTATAACCAATGTTCCACCATTCATTTATACTGTGGGCAGCGGTTAATATAGTTGCAATTGCAGTGTAATTTGAACGGAAATCCTTTGATGCAATTTTAGATAATTGAACATGGGTAATTAATGCTAAGGCAAATTTATCTTTCTCTATTAATTTGGATTTTAAGCCAACACTTATCGGATTAATTCCAAATACTTTTTTATTCGCATCAATAAATACCGGATCTATCTCCAAACGCAATTCAAAATATTCATTAATTCCGTATCGCATCAGTGTAGAGGCAATGGAATATTCATTATTAAAAGCTAAAAAATTAGCGGCAAAACCATGTTCGCCCTGCAAATAGCCCACAGGAACCAGCGCGGCACTTTCCGTTTGATCAGGCCTGTCGGTAATTATTGCCGCATTTTGAGCATGCAAAGTGGAGATATAAATACAGATAATCACGAAAACGATTATTTTTTTAAATTGCCGTGTCATAATTTATTTTTTTTCTCGCGAATCGGAGCCTCCATTTCACTTAACAGATGCCCCACATTCATTAATAAAGATAATTTTCCGCCATAAGTTTTTTGTAAATACTCCGGAACAAATATTTCTTCCTTAGGTCCGGATGCAATTAATTGTGTATTAATTAAAATGATCCAATCAAAATATTCATAGGCACTTTGCAAATCGTGATGCACAACAAGAATGGTTTTTCCTTCACTGCGCATATTCAATAACAACTCGAAAATTGTTTGTTCCGTTGTTGCATCAATTCCTGCAAATGGCTCATCCATAAAATACAGATCAGCTTCCTGTGCAAGGCTTCGCGCAATAAATACACGTTGTTGTTGTCCTCCCGATAATTGAGATATCTGTCTGTTGATATACTGATGCATACCAACTTTTTCCAAACATAACATTGCGAGTTCTTTATCTTTTTTTCCAAGTTTTCCGAAAATTCCACGTTTGCCGTATCTACCCATCATAACAACATCTAAAACACTTGCGGGAAAATCCCAATCAACACTGCCGCGCTGCGGAACATAGGCAACCCGATCGCGAACTTCATTCAGCTCCTTTCCGAATAATTTCACATAACCACTGTCGTGTGGAATCAATTGCATCATCGATTTTATTAAAGTGGATTTACCGGCGCCGTTGGGCCCAATAATACCCACTAATTTTCCTTCGGGTATCATAAAATCGATATCCCAAATAGCGGGTTTTTTATTGTAAGAAATGGTGAGATCGTGCACCTCTATCACCGGATCTTTAATGTTATGTTGCATGAATGTATTTTTTGTATTTATTTTAAGGCCTCGTAAATAATATTTGTATTGTGTTGAACCATGCCAATATAATTTCCTTCAGGAGTGTTTTTTGCACCCATTGCATCACTAAATAAAGTGCCACCGGATTTTAATTCATGACCTTTTTGTTTGCATCCCTCCCGAACTGCATTAATTGATTTTTCACTCACACTACTTTCTACAAAAACTGCTTTTACTTTTAGTGCTATTATCATATTCACCATATCGGTAATATCCTTTAAACCGAATTCTGCCGCAGTAGAAATTCCTTGCAATCCCTTTACCTCAATTCCATAAGCTCTTCCATAATAACCAAATGCATCGTGTGAAGTAATTAATATTCTGTTCTCCGGCGGTATGGAAGATATTTTATTTCTTACATCCTCATCCAGTTTTTTTAATTTTTCCAAATAAATCCTCGTATTTTCTTTATAAAATGCTGCGTTTGTAGGATCTGTTTCTGAAAGTTTTTTGCCAATCTCCTCCACACATGCGCTCCACATCATTACATCAAACCATATATGTGGATCATGTGCACTTATACCCGATACCTGTGCAACATTGCGCAATTTATTTTCATCAATGGAAGCACTGATTGCAAAAACCGGTTTTTCTTTCGAAAGCTGATCAAAAATTTCCTGCATCTTTCCCTCCAAATGTAAACCGTTGTAAAAAATAATATCCGCTCCACGCAATTTTGTTAAGTCGCCCTGAGAGGCCTTATACAAATGCGGGTCTACGCCAGGTCCCATCAAAGCAGTTACTGTTGCCTTGTCACCTGCAATATTTTCTATTGCATCGGCTATCATTCCGGTTGTGGTAACGATATTAGTCTTTTTATCGCCGGTTTCCTGCGTTTTACCGCCGCATCCGGCTAAACTTGCTGCTATAATTAAGGTAATAAATATCCTTGTCATACTCTAATTTTAAGGCAAAGATATAAATTTTAGACTAATCTAAAAAATAATTTTGTTTATTTTAAAATATTTCCAAATTGAAAGTCCTTAATTTAGCGCCACAAGTGAAAAATCCATTTATTCCGGGTGACATAAAAATTTACAGTAAGGTGGTTCATAGCTCCGAAATTGCTGCCTTTGAGAGCGGAATGGTGCATCCATTATATGCAACATTTTATCTTACTAAGGATGCAGAATGGAGCACTAGGCTTTTTGTTTTGGAAATGAAGGAAGAGGATGAAGAGGGAATAGGAACTTTTATTGAAGTTTACCATCGTTCGCCGGTTTTGGTGGGAAGTAAGGTGGATTTTTATGCAACTTTGGACGAAGTGGAAGGTAATGCCATAATTTGTTCTTTTAGTGCTAAAGTTGGTGACAGAGTAATTGCAGATGGACGCACCGGGCAAAAGATTTTAAAGAAAGAGAAACTGAATGCGGTTATTGCGCGTTTGGAAGAGATGGGCTAGGGGCGGTAGGGTGTCGGGATAGGACTGATAAGAACTCAAATTTTATTAATTCAATTTAAATTGGCAAAAGATAAAAAGGAATATAACAACGTTAACATCAGCAATAAAAGGGCAACCTTTGAGTATGAGATTCTGGATAAATATTCGGCTGGGATTATTTTGCATGGAAGTGAAATAAAAAGTATTCGGGATGGAAAAGTAAATTTAAGTGATGCGTTTTGTTTTTTTAAGGGAGATGAACTGTGGATCAAGAACCTGAATATTTCCGAATTTAAACAAGCTACCATTTGGCAACATGAACCATTGCGCATTCGTAAATTATTACTCAACAGAAAAGAACTCAATAAATTATTGGCGAAGGTGAAGGAACGTGGCTACACAATTGTTCCCTTGCGGATGTTCCTTACTGAGCGTGGCTTTGCCAAAGTAGAAATAGCCTTATCGAAAGGAAAAAAAGTGTACGACAAACGCGAATCCATTAAGAAAAAAGACGAGCAAAGAGATCTGGACAGAACAATGTTGAAATATAAATAGCAATTTTCAATTGAAAATTACCTGAATCCTTACATAGCATTCTCACAAAGCACCACAAAACTCATTACGGTAAAATAACCTCAAACTTCAATTCGTAGTTAACATTAAGTGAATTAGCAATTGAATCCATTGTATAATTATCGGAATAACTCACTTCAAAGGTCATATCATTATAAGCTAATCGCGGAATGTCGTAAACTAACACATCTGCAAATAATCCTGTAAGGTCCATATACACTGCAGTTTTGTTCTTATCATCATCACCCCAATACCAGAAACTCGTTTTAGAGCTCTGAGATAAAGGATCACCGTTATCAATATTATTATAACTTTCTGAAGAAAACACCTCTCCATCAGCCTTTACCTCCATAGTGAATGCATAAGCAGCCGAGGATGTTACGCCATTAATAGTGGTATATAGATTTGTTCCATCGAAAGTATACTCTACGTTTATATCTTCTCCGTTTAAGGTTTCTACGGAAGTTCCGTTAAAACTTACCAGTTTCCAGTTCTGTGTAAGGCGGGCATCACGCGAATGAAAGGTCAAAAAAGGGTCGTTTTCTCCTTTTTTACAGCTTGAAATGGCAAATGCAGCAACTGCTAAAACAATAATGGTTGTTATACTCCGTAATTTTTTCATATTCGATTTTTGTTTGTCCCGATTTCTAAAAGGGGATTATAATTTTTTTTGACTAAACAGGCGCAAAGGTAATTAATAACAGCTACAAAGATTGGATACCATTCAAAATAGTTGCAATCAGTCAAAAAAAAATCCCGGCACAAGGGCCGGGATAGTTGTAAAATATTTTTGTTTGATTACCAATATACAATAAGATTTACACCGCCATAACTGTTTACGTTTACGCCGCTCAAACTGTTTTTGTATTCTCCGCGGTCTGCCGCTGTTGTTGTAGTGGTAACGCCTCCGGTTGTAAATGTACTTTCCATATCGTTAGTCCATTCTCCGCCCGAATTCAACATTGCAAAACCTAAACCAACCTCTCCGCCTATAGAAATATTGTCACTGAAGAAATAATTGAATCCTCCTAGCACATTTAACGCAAATCCTAATCCTCCCGGATACGCAACATCTTGAGTAAAGGAAGTAGAATATCCATCACCTGTTATATCAGAACTTAAGGAATAGTCAACACCGGTAAGCATTGCAAACATGATCTCTGCCCCTAAATACGGATCAACCTTCGTAGCGGAAGTTTCCATATGTTTTTCGAGCCCTGCCCCTAATCCAAAGGTAAAACCACTTACTTTTTCATCTGTTTCTGCATATTCCAATGGAAAACCGGTGGAATCACCCATAAAAGTGGAAATAGATATACTGTTAATTCCTAAGGTTAATCGACTTGCCAGCCCATTTTCGTAATATCTTTTATACATCAGAGTATTTTGCGGAATAAGCGCATCAATTGTTACCGGATATCCTTCCAGTACAAATGCCGGGTCAGAAATTGGAGCACCTGATATTGCTGTTGAGCCGAAATTGCCAAACATTACATTGGAAATACCAGTTACATTAAATCCTAAACCAGAAGTACCTGCTTCAGGGAAATTCTGTGCCGATGCACCCGAAACAGTTGCAACTACAGCAATTATGATCATGATCTTTTTCATATTGATAGGTTTTATTTTGAGGCAAAATTATACTTTCACCGTAAATTCAGTCGTATAGGCCACCAAAGTTGCTCACGTAATTTTTTTGGAATAGTAGGTTTTGTTATACAACCATTAAAAAAAAAGGCCATTTACTTTTATTTGGGAACTATTAAAATATCTTTCCCGGTAACATTGGCACAAATCTGAAGTTGTCACCCATTTCCTTGCGGTAATCGTTTTCTGAAGTTTTTGTCATTTTTATCATGAGCTGATCATCAACATTACCCAATGGCAACACAAATATGCCTCCGGTTTTTAATTGTTTGAGCAGTTTTTGTGGAATTTCTTTAGCCGCCGCAGTTATAATTATCCTGTCGTAGGGTGCACTTTCAGGAATTCCTTCATATCCATCTCCAAAAAATAATTTTATCGATTTGCTGTATCCCAATAAACTTATCTGCTGTTTTGCTGTGTCGTGCAGTTTTTTAAAACGTTCAATGGAAAACACTTTCACCCCCATTTCAGCAAGAACACAAGCCTGATAACCGCTTCCTGTGCCTACTTCCAAAACTTTCATGCCCGGTTCCAGCTCAAGCCATTCAGTCATATAGGCAACTGTATAGGGCTGACTTATTGTTTGTCCCTCCCCAATGCGAAAGGCTTTATCTTCATAGGCGTGTTCCAAAAAAGCTTCGTCCATAAAACTGTGTCTAGGTATGGCGTTTATTGCAGCCAATACACGTTCATCTGCAATTCCTTTGTTGCGAAGCACCTCCGTTAGTTCCTGGCGCATGCCTTTATGGCGATAAGTATCAAATTTCTGACTCAATCTGCTTAATTAAAAAAAAGTTACAATAAAATTAACCGGAATTTGGAAATTCTACAACACTTATTCGTTCATTTCCGGTGCAAATGAAAACCCTTTTTTCAAGTTGCTTTCCACTTTTGATCAATAATTATCAACAATCGGTATTTTACTGCTTGAAATAAAAAACGGGTAATTAATTTTACAGGCACGAATTTTGAAAATCAGGGTTGCACAAAATTTAATAAATCAAAAACCAGTTCTACAAATTATGAATTTGCTTAAAAAACTCTTTTTACCGGTTGCTATTCTCCTTACTACAGTATTAAACGGACAGCAAACTATAGGTCTCAATGCACAAAGAACCTATGACATTACTCCGGCAGATTACGGCCTTATTTTCGATACCATACGTATCGCAACCGACGACGGTGCAAGTTTATTTGCATGGCATTTATATCCGGGTGAAAAAAATGATAAATCCTCCAAAAAATCTGTCATAATTAGTCACGATGGAAATGTGAATATGGCAAATGGCCTCGAACAGGCCGGTAAATTTCTTGGTTTAGGTTTTCATGTGTTTATGTACGATTATCGCGGTTTCGGTAAAAGCAGCGATTTTAATGTAAGCAGCAAATTTTTTATCTACCAACAATTTGCAACAGATCTTACTGCGGCAGTTGAATATGTTAAAAAATACCACGCCCTGTTATCAGTCGATCTTTATGGATGGGGAATTGGCGGCGGACTTTCACTCGGTGTTGGTGCTAATAATTTAAAAGTGCATCGCGTTATTGCCGATAATCCATACTCCACCTTCGAAACTGTTCAAAATCGCTACGAACAAAAATCAGGCACGCGTATCATGATGCCCATCGGTTATAATGTTTCTTTATTGGAACCAAAAATGGCACTCATCGATAAAGGCGATCACCTTCGCGCAATATTATTGATCATTGGCGAACAGGGAAATATTATGACCTATGCCGACATGCTCGAATTACAAGCCATGAAGAAAAAAGTAACAACTATTTACACCGTAAAAGGAGTGGATAACGATAAAAATTTCAGCAGCAATCGCGACGAATATTTTAAACAAATTAAAGCCTTCTACGAAAAGTCGGCAGATTGAGCCATAAATAATTTGGGCGTTCCCTGCGGGCCGGGCTTTCCGCTCCAAGTCCTCTCCCGATAAATATCGGGATGCGGGCTTTCCGCTACAATCCCTAACGCAGCGTTTTCGACCAAATTATAATTTCATTTCCACAAAATATTTTTTAAAACCATCTGCTTTTAACAGGTGGTTTTTTTATTTATATCTTTAGCACTCAATTAAACTTGACATTAATTATGATCCAGATAAAATTCGGCACCGACGGATGGAGAGCCATCATAGCAAAAGAATTTACCACCGATAATGTTGCTCGTGTTGCAAAAGCAACCGCCTATTGGGTGAAACAAATTAGTAAAGAACCGTCAGTGGTAGTTGGTCATGATTGCCGTTTTGCAGGTGAATTATTTGCTGAAGTAACAGCAAAAGTCTTATGTGCAGAAGGCGTTAAAGTATTTATCGCAAAAGATTTTATTTCTACTCCAATGATAAGTTTGGGTGCACACCAATTAAATGCAACCGCAGGAGTAGTAATTACCGCAAGCCATAATCCTCCTTCCTACAATGGATTTAAATTAAAAAGTGGTTATGGCGGACCAACAATTCCGGAGGATATTGCTTTAGTAGAAACTATGATTCCCGATTTTTATGAAATTCCATCAAAAACCCTTGCTGAATTTGAAGCAGAAGGAAAATTAGTTTGGGTAAATCTCGAAGACATGTATTTCGATCACGTGCAAAAAAGTTTCGATCTGCAAACAATAAATTCTTCGGGAATTAAATTGGGATACGATGCAATGTACGGAGCAGGCCAAAGAATTGCTTTGCGCATTTTAAAAAATATTGTCGCACTGCATTGCGATGAAAATCCCGGATTTAAAGGTCAGGCCCCCGAACCCATCCACCGCAATTTATTGGAATTAAGTAGCTTAATTAAAAATGATCCTTCCCTTGCATGTGGTTTAGCAAATGATGGCGATGCCGACAGAATTGGCATGTATGACGGCGAAGGAAATTTTGTGGATTCACATCATATTATTTTATTGTTAATTCACTATTTACATAAATATAAAAACTACAATGGCAAAGTTGTGATCGCATTCAGCGTAAGCGAAAAAGTAAAACGTTTGTGCGAACATTATAATTTAGATTATGAAGTTACCAAAATCGGTTTCAAATATATTTGCGGAAAAATGATAGTGGAAGATGTTTTATTGGGCGGTGAGGAGAGTGGCGGAATTGCAGTTAAAGGTCATATTCCCGAACGAGATGGTATTTGGTGCGGATTATTATTGCTCGAATTTATGGCAAAAACAGGTAAAACATTAAAACAGTTAATTGATGAAGTGTATGCAATTACAGGAAGTTTTTATTTCGACAGAAACGATCTGCATATTACCGACAATTTAAAAAACCAAATTATCACAAATTGTAAAAACGGTTTATATACGTCCTTTGGAAAATATAATGTTGAAAAAGTGGAAGACATCGACGGATACAAATTTCACCTCAGCGCAAATAGCTGGATGATGATTCGTGCCAGCGGCACCGAACCACTTTTACGCGTTTACGCCGAAGCACCAAATCAGGTAGAAACGGATGATATTCTGTCCACCGTAAAAAGCATACTGCTTTCCTGATGTGTGGGTTTTTTTTGCCCCAAAGATGCGGAGTGCGCAGAAGTTAGGTTTATTATTAATAATCAATAAAATTCATACAGATGAAATAGAAAATAATATTTATTAACCCTTAAAAATAAAAACAAATGAAAATTAATGACGTTACCTCAATTATTATTGAGGAGAGTATTTACATTCACAAAAGTATTGGTCCAGGATTGTTCGAGTCTGTTTATGAAAAAATATTAGCTTATCGACTGAGAAAAAGAGGTTTGTTTGTAGAAGAACAAAAAACATTACCGTTAATATTTGAAGGAGTTGTAATTGACCGTGCATTTCGTACTGACCTTCTGGTTGACCGACAAGTATTAGTAGATATAAAATCTGTGCTGGAAGTGCCCAAAGTTGCTAAAAAACAAATGAATACCTATTTGCGATTGCTGGATTATAGAATAGGTTTATTAATAAATTTTAATGTCGAAATATTAGTGGAAGGTATCCAGAGATTTGCTAATAAATATGTAGATCAATAATGTTTGACCCTCACAGTGTTTTGAGTAAATTTTTACGCAAAGCACGCAGAGCTGCAGAGTTCGCAGAGGGTAAAGTGGAGTAAATGGTTTACGTAAAGCACGCAGAGCTGCAGAGTTCGCAGAGAGTAAAGTGTAGTAAATGTTTTACGCAAAGCACGCAGAGCTGCAGAGTTCGCAGAGGAAAAGTGGAGTAAATGGTTTACGCAGAGCTGCAGAGTTCGCAGAGGGAAAGTGGAGTAAATGGTTTACGCAAAACACGCAGAGCTGCAGAGGAAGTGTGCAGTGGAATAGGTAAAAAAAGTTAAATAAAAATTTTATATTAAGAATTGAATTTAAATAATATGTAAGTTTCACATCCTAAAAAACAAAATGCTAAATATATTCCCAATCATACATCTCAAAAATATTATCCCAATTCCTCCGCGAACTCTGCCCCTCCGCGTTCAAAAAACACTACCTCCGCGAACACTACCTCTGCGAACTCTGCCCCTCCGCGTGCAAAAAACACAACCCCTGCGCACTCTTCCCCTCTGCGTGCAAAAAACACTACCTCTTCGAACACTACCTCTGCGCACTCTGCCCCTCTGCGTGCAAAAAAAATTACCTCTGCGCGCTCAAAAAACCTTTTTACTTATTTTATTTTTTCTTATTGCCTCCGTGTGCAAAGCACAATCTGATTCCACTAAATTCATGCGCGAATTTTTAACACCCGCCGAAACATTTAATAAAACAAGATTTACAACAATTCTCGCTTCGGAAGTCGCCTTATACAGCGGAGCAACAGTTGCATTATATAATTATTGGTATAAAGATTATCCGCACAGCCCATTTCATTTATTCGACGATGAAGGCGAGTGGTTGCAACACGATAAATTCGGACATTTTTATACCGCCTATTTCGAAACAAACCTCACCACCGGGTTTTACAACTGGACAGGCATGCAAGATAAAAATACCTATTGGGTTGGTGCTGTATCCGGTTCTGTTTTACAACTAACTATTGAAATATTTGATGGCTTCTCCGATAAATGGGGATTTTCCGTTGGCGATTTTGCAGCGAATACTTTGGGAGCAGGAATTAGCATGACGCAAAATTATTTATGGGACGAACAACGTATCGTATTTAAATATTCCGCACACTTTGTCGATTATTCAAAAGAAGATCAATTAGTTCAGGAAAGAGCTGCAGCATTATTTGGAACAACAGGCCCCGAAAAGGTTTTAAAAGATTATAATGGCTCCACTTACTGGATGAGTGTTAATCCCTCCCAATTCATGAAACCAGAAACAAAATTTCCGAAATGGCTGATGATAAGTGCCGGTTACGGCGCACAGGGAATGTTAGGTGGTTTTGACAATATCTGGTGTCCCGATGCAGCCATCTCCCCCGAATTTTGTGATCCGGATATGCTGATCGATTATTCTGATGAAATAGAAAGATATCGCCAATATTATTTATCCTTCGATATAGATTTTTCACAAATAAAAACAAATTCCCTTATGTTGCACTACGTATTTAATGTGCTCAACCTTTTCAAATTTCCAGCTCCGGCTTTAGAGATCAATGGTAATGGGAAAGTGAAATTTTATCCGGTTTACTTTTAGAATTGAATTCTTACCTTCTTTTGGTTTTTCTGATTAATTTGATTATAATTACTAAAAATTGGCCTTATGAAACCACCAAAAAGCCCATTTAAAGCCTTTGTCTTAGGAATTATTGTTATTTCTTCATTGTTCTTTTCTTGTAAAAAAGAACTTTTTAGTCCAATTGATAAAGTATTTGAAGAGGACTTACAAGCTCGAACTACCTCAGGAATAAGGAGAGATTTAACATGGCTATCAACTAGCTTATGTTTGGCTCATGAACAACTATGGGACACACTAGCAAATGGAAAATTAACTAATCCAATTAGTGATATTATTTATCGTCATATTTCGAATGGAGTTGGTCAATACTATGCGATCAGCTATACTAAATTGTTTAATGAAGCAGAACTTCGGGGAATTGAACTGGATGAAATGATGAATGATTTAATTCGAGATTTATATGATATTTCTGATTCAACTAACATTTCCAGAAATATTTTACTTAATAATTCGCATAATGGGAAAAAATATATTTTTCACATCGTAGTTCCATATTTCGACAATATTGTAAACCTTACTCCCGACTCAATTACCGAATTAATAGCAATTACAGAGAACAAAATAAATATCTTAAATGATAAAAAACCTTATTTTAGTTGGATTTATGGGGAGGAAGATTATCCTATTGATGGATTTCATGCTGAGTTGGATGATTTAATTGAACATGGGATTAATTCAACATTGGTTCACAATAACCCTGTAATTATTTCAGTTTTTGATCTTTTTCCACAGAATTTGTATTTGAATTCTGAGTATACTGTAATTGATGATTGTTTCATGTTAAATAATTCTTGTCGTGAATGTCCATATATAAATTCAAATAGTCCATTATTAAATGATTTAGTAGGAGGTGCGGGTGCAATGGATCATGAAATTTTAATAAGTTTAGCAGGAGGAGGAACATCTATACCCTGTTATATAACAACTCCTGAGCTTCTTGGAGTTGAAGAAGAAACGCCATATGCGGTCTTAAAGACAATGCCTGGGTTTAATTATTATTATGTATCCCCAGGGATAACAACCAAATATGTTCGAAAAGTTGAGTTTCCTATGATATCCGTAGTGCAAGATATTGGTGGTTTTCAGGGTGATTATTTAAAAATTTGCCAACCAGAAGCTTATTTTAAGGTATATGGTGAGGATTTAGGTGTTGCTGATTATGCTATTGCCGCTGGAGGGGTTTATATGTTAACAACTCCGGGTGTAACTGCGGATCCTTTGTATTTTTCGTTTCCCTTCCAAAATGAGATTTGGTTTACTAATGGACCGGACATGGAGTTGCATTACTATCACAATTATGGTGGAATTGGTTTTTGTGATGAAGAAGAGGATTTAAGTGATATTGTTAGCGAAAAATTTACAAAAAAAAATGATTTTTATCTGAATAATATCATTGACAATGAAAGTAATAAACTAATTGCATCAACTGATTTTGATGAATTAGGTGGATATTGGTTAGACAATTTTGTTCATGTAGGACAGATTGAAGGAAATTTTATTGACAATGAAGAATTTGAACCCGATACTGAAATAATAGTGCAGGTTTATGCAACATTTGAAAATGGTGAAGAAATTGACCAATATTCCTATCTTACCCTTCAACCAAATATTAATCCGTATACTGAAGTTAGGACTTTCTTTCGTGGGAAAATAGTTGAGTATTCAGTCAAGATATTTAATAAAATTTAATCATGAGGTTAATATTAATTTCATTCCTTCAAATATTATTTTCCAATATTTATGCGCAGTTTCAAGTAAATTGGAATACAATTAATTTGGACTACGCATTTCAGAATCCTTTAAGAAAAGTATGGATTGATAGTGACGGGAACTCACTAATATTATGCTCCGACGAACAAACACATTTATTTCTGTCCAAAATCGATAATGCAGGTAATATTTATGATACGGATTATTATTATTTTTCAGATACCTTAATATTATCCGAACAATTAGGTTATCAACGAGATGATGCAAACAATATTTATACATGGGGTTCTGCTGAAATAGGATTTTTAGATTTTAAAGATGTTCTTGTCAAATTCGACGAAAATCTTAACCTGCAATGGGTATATTATTATCCTGACTCTGTAGGGTTACGAGCATCCTCAGTCTTTGTTTCCAATGACACGATTTCCGTTTTAACGCGGGCTGCAAATACTTTTCAACTTTGGATTCAGGATGTAAATGGCAATTTACTTGACATGGTTTCTCAACAACACGGATATTTTGAAGGTACATTTGGATGGGCAGCAAAAAATGAGGATAAAATATATTTATCCATTGAGAATGATTCACTTGTTTTTATGATTTTCGATAATCAATCCAACTTTTTATATCGGAAAATGCATTTTTTATCTGATTCAATTCCTTCTTTTGGTGGCTATAAAAGTAAACATTATTTTGATGAAGAAGGTAATTTATATTATTTATCTAACAGATATAATTATGGGGATTATGAAAGGAGACATATTTTTAAATTCACGACTGAAGGTGATTTGCTTTGGGAAAAAATGAGATCATTTCCTTCGGAACTTACAAGTTTTATTTTATCTGAAATAGTGCAAACAAATGATGGCATTTTGGTTTATGATTTATTTCGAAATACGTTAGGAGAAAATATTGTTTATATAAATAATTATTCTACTGAAGGTGTCAATTTCGGCGATATTTCCATTAATTTAAATGAATATTTTCTTCCGGATTATGGCACTACAGCGTTATTTGATATCCCATTAAACAGGTTATATTTTTATATTCCGGAATTACAAGATATGGCAGAAAATGCCGGATTGGTTTGCTTTGATAATAATGGAATTTTTTTATCTGCAGATACACTTGATGTGGCTTTTTGCAGTTCAACGGGTCAAGGCAGTATGTATAGCGCACCCGGCAACAGTTTAATTTTAACAAATGCAAAAACAACAATTGGATTTATTACAGACAATATCGAAGTAACCCAACTCTCCGACCTTTCCACCGGAGTTGCCGATATCAAACCTAGTGTGGCGTTGATAATGCATCCCAATCCTGTAAACGATCTGCTAAATATTGAATGTAATGATGTTAATAATGCCGGAAAAATTGCCTGCCAGATAATCTCAACCTCCAGTACAGTATGTAAAACATTTCAACTTTCGGATATAGGGAATGCTGTTCAGCTTAATGTGCATGATTTGCAATCCGGATATTATTTAATCAAACTGGTTGCAGAAAATAGTGTATATACCGGTTCATTTATTAAAATGTAAAAATTTACTTAATATAACCTTTGCGCTCTTAACAAAAAATCTTAGCGGCTCTCCAATTCTCCAACCTGCATATAATGATCAAAGAAAAATTCATCTTTCAATTTTTCAGATTGCAGAATTATAAAATTGCGATCCGTTAAAAACGTTTCGTATTCTTTCAGATCATACTGATGCGGATGCAATATATCTCCCGGCACCAACCGGAATAAATGTTTAAAAAAAGCATGGTTGTGTGCATCAATAGTGACAACAATTTTACCTCCCGGTTTAACCATCGATGCAAGCAGATCATAACTAAAATTAATATCTGCAACGTGGTTAATGGCATTCATACAAAAAACAATATCATATTTTTTATCGGTCTTGTATCGTTCAATTGGCAAACTATAAAAGGTGGTAAAAGCATATTCGCTGCTCTTAAAATGGGAAAGATTCTTTTCATATTCATCCACCAACGGATCAACGGCATCAACCTTGCAAACTCCTAAATTCATAAATACACCCGCCGGTCCACAACCGGCATCTAATACCTCCATTCCGGGTTTTATGGGACAGGTTATATTAATAATATCCAACAATTTTTGCCAATACGCTTTTTTCCAGGTATGATACTGCTCCACATCCTTGCCCTTCAAATAATTCTCCCACCATTTTAATTCTGCTTTCTGGGCAATATTCCACTTTAAAGTTTTCTTCATGATCTGTCTAAATTAATATTATGCAATCTATGGTCAATTAAACCCCACCCTCTCCTCGTGAAACCTTCGAGACTTTGTGACTTCGTGGCAAATCGCGCTCAGTCTGTGGCTCCACTTTGTTGCTCGTGGCAAAACTTCCACCTTAATCTGTACCTTTGCATTCAAGGCGTAAAATTAAACAAACAATGAAAATACCGCAGGGAGAAAAAGTAGTTATCCTCGAAAGTGGCGAAACAGGTTTCATCAGTTATTATGACGGGAGTACTGCTTTTGTAGATGTGGAAGGAGAAATTGTGCAGGTACATAAAAATGACATTGAAAGAGTAACTGCCTTTGGGGAAAGTGCAAAAAAGGTGAGGGGAGAGGAGCAAAACAAGGAAACAAAAGAGAAGCACTATGATGAAGGCATTCACTTACAGTTTTTAGCCATAAAAAATTTTCACGGTGAGATCCAGCGTTTCGATCTGTATTTATTAAATAATACCGATACTGATCTTTTGGTGGAGTATCATTTTTATTTGAATCAGGATAAGGAAAATACCATACGCAAAGAAATTACTAAATACGGCAACCTGAAATTAAATGAATTTAAAGTAGATCAACTGAACGATACTCCCTGGTTCAACTTTGCATTCTGGCCACGCAATGTGCAACCTGAATTTGAATTCCAATTCACCAAAGAAATAAAACTGAAAGCAAAAATATTTTTCGCAAAAATTGAATCCGAAGAATTTAAAACGAAAGGGTATTTCACTATAGAATTATTAAAAGATATTCCCTTTGTAAAACCAAAACAGGTGAAATTTGTTGCTAAAAAGAAGGAAGATTTTTTTACAACAAAAAAAGCAGTATCTAGGGAGAATGAAGTGATTACAAAATCAGAAATACCCGATTTTATTGATTTGCATGCCGAAAATCTGATTCCTGGATACCGAAACCTCAAATCCGGCGAAATTTTGAGATATCAGTTAAATCATTGTAAAAATTTCCTCGAAAAAGCAATTCGTTATAACTTGCATAAAATTTATGTGGTGCACGGCATTGGAAAAGGGGTATTGAAAGCAGAAGTGCATAAACTATTGAAACAATATCCCGAAGTGGATACTTATAACAACGATTACAATCCCCGTTTCGGATTTGGAGCCACGGAGATATTTATGAGTTAATTATTTAAAAACGTTCTTTAAAATAATTTCTGCAAACCGGTCTATCGTTCGCTTAATGCGGGAGGAAAGTCCGGATAACACAGAGCGACGCACCACCTAACGGGTGGAAAAACGATCAGTAATGGTCGCGACTGGAAAGTGCCACAGAAAATAACAGCGATCTGCCTCGGCAGAAGCGATGGTGAAAATGTGTTGCCTCTTTATCGAAAGATATTGGGAGCGCACAGTATCAGTTAGCAATAATTGATTCGGGTAAACCCTGCGTGTTACAATGCCAAATATGTCGGAGTAAAAGAAAAGCTGCTCGCTTTAATTCTTCGGCGGGTAGGCAGCAAGATCCCATCGGCGACTTTGGGACCAGATAAATGATAGAAAAATTTGCCAAGTAGAGGTAAGGTGATTTACTCACCTTTGCTGAACCTTTGGGGAGTGAAACAGAATCCGGCTTATGAGTTTGCAGAAATATTTTTTTTAATTGTGGAAATAGATAAAGACATAATATTTTGCCCTTACTGCGGACAATTATCCAAAATTGTTTGGGTGCATGGGCATGGGCAATGTTCAGTTTGTAAAACAACTGTTGATGAATGTTGCAGAGGAGAAATAATTGGGAATATTGAAAATTCCGATTCGGACAAAGAATCAGAAATAATAAAAAATAATAAAAACAACAAACCACAGGATGAAAATGAATAAAATTTATTTTTTATTGGGGATACTAATAATAGTTTCTCATACACTCTCTGCACAAAATCAGGTAACATTTATTCCGCCTGAGTCAACTCCTAAAATAAAAATTGATACAATTATTCAGGTGGTAGATGCTGCAAAAAATCTAAAACATTTTACTATTCAGGAAAATGATATCACGGTGCAGGATGGCTATTTAATGAACAATAAAAAGTCAGGAAAGTGGTTCATTTATTATCCAAATGGAGTTTTACTTTCCCTGTCGGAATATGAGAATGGGCTGAAGAATGGAATTTATATCGAGTGTGAAAAAGGTGGCGCTGTGCTCGTTCAGGAAACGTATAAAAATGATAAACTAGACGGGGAACAAAAAAAATATTTTAATGCAAAAGCAGGTAGAATTCTCAAAACAAGTAATAATTTTAAAGAGGGCAAATTTCACGGAACATGCACCGAATACAGCGAAAATGGATTAGTGCAAAATCAGGTGCAATACAACAACGGGAAAAAAGACGGCGCAACAAAATGGTATTTTTCCAACGGCAAACTTGCAATGGAACAAGTTTATACAAATGAAATGCTGAATGGAACTCAAAAAATTTATAATCAGCAAGGAATTTTGCTAAGCGAAGGGAAATTTGAAAACAATTTGAAAACCGGTCAGTGGACCGAATATTACGACAGCGGTAAAATGAAAGCGCAGGGAAATTATACTGCAGATAAGAAGTCCGGTGCATGGAAATTATACGATGAGGCTGGAAATCTGTCAAAAACAGAAAATTTCTGAAAAAACATACAAAAATTTCCTCAATTGTGTCCAATAAATTATATTTACCCTCGTTTAGTTTTTTAGACTATTCGGGGGTTTTTATTATATGAAATTCCTTAAAAAACAATAAATTTTATACTTAGATGGCGAATATTTTATTGATTGATGATGAAAAAAGCATCCGCAAAACATTGCGTGAGATTTTGGAATATGAAGGATATGTAGTGGACGAAGCCGGTGACGGTGCTGAAGGACTTCGAATGATACAGGAGGGAGATTATGATATCGTTCTTTGTGATATCAAAATGCCGAAAATGGATGGAATGGAAGTGCTCGAAAAATCACAGGTTGCACATGCCGATGTCCCTTTCATCATGATAAGTGGTCATGGAACTTTAGAAACAGCTGTTGAGGCAGTTAAAAAAGGTGCTTTCGATTACGTAGCAAAACCACCTGATCTCAATCGTTTGTTGATCACCATTCGCAATGCGTTGGATAAATCTAATTTGATCACAGAAACAAAGGTGCTCAAACGCAGGGTTACAAAAACGCGCGAAATAATTGGTGATTCACCTGCAATTGTAAAAATTAAAGAAACTATCGAACGCGTAGCCCCCACTGACGCTCGTGTTTTAATAACCGGCGATAACGGAACCGGAAAAGAATTGGTGGCACGATGGATACACGAAAAAAGTAACCGCGCAAACGGTCCACTCATTGAAGTTAACTGCGCTGCTATTCCTAGCGAATTAATTGAAAGCGAATTATTTGGTCACGAAAAAGGTGCATTTACCTCTGCAATAAAACAACGCATCGGAAAATTTGAACAGGCTAATGGCGGCACATTATTTTTGGATGAGATAGGTGATATGAGTTTAAGTGCGCAGGCAAAAGTTTTGCGGGCATTGCAGGAAAATAAAATTACCCGTGTTGGGGGAGATAAAGAAATTCCGGTGGATGTGCGTGTGGTTGCTGCAACAAATAAAGATCTTATCAAAGAAGTTGATTCAAACCAATTTCGTATCGACTTATATCATCGCATCAGTGTAATATTAATTCACGTTCCATCTTTAAACGACAGAACAGATGATATTCCATTATTATCCGAAAGATTCGTAAAAGAAATTTGTGAGGATTACGGTATTCCGAAAAAAGTGATCACGCCCAAGGCAATGAATGAGATCATGAATATTAATTTCACCGGAAATATCCGCGAATTGCGAAATGTGATTGAGCGACTTGTTATTTTAAGTGAACAAAAAATAACCGATGAGGATGTAATTAATTACGCACAATCGCCTAAAAGTGGTGGAAGCCCCAAAGATCTTTACGAACGTTTCGAAAAATTTCAGGATTTTAAAGATCATATTGAAAAAGAATTCATCTTACATCGCTTAAATAAAAATGGATGGAACGTTTCTAAAACTGCGGAAGAACTTGATATTCAGCGAAGCCACTTATACAACAAGATCGAAAAGTATAATTTGAAACGCGACTGATCAAATAATCTGTTTTATTATGAAAGCTAAGAAGGAACAGATTCCCGATCGCAACATCGTTAAAGAAGCAAAACCGGATTCACAAAATATTTCCGGTGATTTCGGAAATATTATTATTGGAATAATTGTAATAATTCTAATTGCTGCCGGTTTGATCTGGATCGTGAATATATTGTTGTGATTTAATTTTACCTATCCATCTAATTGCTCCAACAGCGTCCCATACTCGCATTGCCCCCGCAATGTCTTCACGAGGAATAAACCAATATCTAATTAAATCATAATTTAATGGAGATAATTAATTCTGATGAGGAAACAAATGGTGAGACGCTGCCGTGATCCAAACCCGGACCCAATTATCACCGCTCAATCACAAATGTTTTTCCTTCAATTGCTAACACCGTATTTTCAAAAACCTGTTTCGCTTCCAATAATAAAGGATTTAAATTATCGTACTTCGAGGAAAAATGTCCTATTAATAATTTTTTCGCTTCTGAAAGTTTAGCAATTTCTGCTGCGTGAATTGTAGTAGAATGAAAAGTATCAGCAGCGCGTTGTGTGCTTTGTTCATCAAAAGTGCAATCGTGATATAACAGATCCACACCTTTTATTTGTTCGATCATATCAGTATTAAAAGCCGTATCGCAACAATATGCATAAGATCGAACCCGAACAGGATCAATAGTAATATCTTTATTTAAAATACGTTCACCGGTTTTTTCATCAACAATATCCATCCCTTTTTTAATATCCGGGATCAGCTCAACGGGAATATCGTATTCCGTCAATTTATCTTTGTTTATCTTACGGTCGCGTTGTTTTTCCTTAAATAAAAAGCCGAGGCAATCAATTCTGTGTTTAAGCACTATGGTGTCAACGGTAATATCTTCATTTTCATAAATTCTTTTTCCCTCCTTAGGGTCCAGAACATGAAAATTTAATTCGTAACACAATATAGTATGTCCAACCTCCAGTTGCAACATTAAAATATTGAGCAATTCAGCAGGCGCAAAAATGTCGAGGGGTCGTGGTCGTTTCAATAAATGATAGGTGGATATCATTCCTATCAACCCGAAATAATGATCACCGTGTAAATGAGATATAAAAATCTGGTTAATCTTCATCCAACGAACACCCACCTCATTGAAACGCATTTGGGTTCCCTCCCCGCAATCAATAAGATACAATCGGTCGTTGATCGAAAGCACCTGAGCACTCGGATGCCGGCCATGTGAAGGCACAGCTGAATTACTTCCGATAACTGTAACACTAAAGGACATGTATTATTCCTTGTCTATTTCCCGTTCAATTTCCTCCATCAGAATAAAGTCTGTTGCTTCACTTTCGGTAGGAACAACATTCAAAATGGTATCAAGTTGTGAGATCTTGATCAATTTCAGAGTAGATTCACTGCACCCTATAAGTACAAAGGTGCCTTTACTCTCCTTACATAACCTATGACCTATCAAAAGGGCACTTAGTCCGGAAGAATCGATAAAACTAACTTCACTGAGGTCGCAGATCAGATTTCTGTAGCCTTCCTGGTTCAAAATAACCAGTTCGCTCTTCAAATCTGCCGATATAATGGAGTCCAATTTGGGCTGATTCAGCTTAAAAATGCAATATCTTTCTTTTTTGTCTACTGTAAACTTCATAATTCTCTGTTAAGTGTAAAAATATATTTGTATCCGCGAAGGTAACTAATTAAAATTTTTTCCAAATTTGTTTGTCTTTTGAGAAACGAAGAAAAGTTGGAATTATATTTTAATTGAAACGTTTACAATAATACGACAATTAAATGAATAATTAAGGGCAACTTTCCTTGTAATAATGTCAGGATTGTAGGGTTGGTTTAATTATTGAAAAGAAAAGTACTATGGACGCAAAATTTTCTCCTAAAGTTAAAGAAGTTATTTCTTACAGCCGCGAAGAAGCCCTAAGGCTGGGCCACGATCATATCGGTACAGAACATCTGTTACTCGGTTTGATCAGAGATGGTGATGGGTTAGCCATAAAGGTTCTTTTGAGCCTGGAAGTGGATATTGCAGTGCTGCGCAAGACCGTGGAGGATGCAATTAAGGACAAAACGGTGCGTATGCCGTTTAATTCAGGGTCTTTACCGCTCACCAAACAGGCAGAAAAAGTGCTGAAAATCACTGTTCTGGAAGCTAAGGTTCTCAAAAGTGAAACAATAGGTACAGAACACCTCATGTTATCCATTCTAAAAAACAAAGACAATATCGCTACACAGATATTAGGACAATTTGACGTGGATTACGATGTTTTCCGCCAAGAACTTGATTATGTGCGCCAGGATCTGCAAGGCCAAAAAGATACTCCTCCAACTAATCAACAGGAAGACGATGGTTTTGAAGAGGAAGAAAAAGGAGAACGCGGATTTAACGTGCCGCGCAAACCGGGAGCGGCAAAATCTAAAACTCCTGTTCTGGATAATTTTGGAAGAGATGTTACCCGTGCAGCGGAAGATGGTCGTCTTGACCCAATTGTTGGCCGTCAGGAAGAAATTGAACGCGTATCGCAAATACTTTCCCGCAGAAAAAAGAATAATCCTATTCTTATTGGTGAACCGGGAGTGGGTAAAACTGCTATTGTGGAAGGATTGGCATTGAGAATCATTCAGCGCAAAGTTTCCAGAGTTTTATTCGATAAACGCATTATCATGCTCGACCTTGCCGCTTTAGTTGCAGGAACAAAATACCGCGGACAGTTTGAAGAGCGTATGAAGGCCATCATGAATGAGCTGGAAAAAAATCGCGATGTAATCTTATTTATTGATGAAATACATACTATTGTAGGGGCAGGTGGAGCAACAGGATCACTTGATGCTTCCAATATATTTAAACCGGCGCTTGCCCGTGGAGAATTACAATGTATTGGTGCTTCCACTTTGGATGAGTATCGTCAATATATAGAAAAAGATGGCGCACTCGACAGAAGATTTCAAAAGGTACTGATTGATCCACCTAGTCCGGAAGAAACAATAGAAATTTTGGGGAATATCAAATCGAAATACGAAGAGTTTCACAATGTTGTGTATTCTGATGAAGCAATAAACGCATGTGTTTCCTTAAGTACAAGATATATTACAGATCGTTTTTTACCGGATAAAGCAATTGATGTTCTGGATGAAGTTGGTGCTCGCGTGCATTTAAAAAATATTCACGTTCCGGAAGATATTGTTAGTCTGGAAGCACAAATTGAAGCCATTAAAGAAGAAAAAAATAAAGTGGTAAAAAGTCAGCGTTATGAGGAAGCAGCAAAATTGCGCGATACCGAAAAACGTTTGCTCGAAGATTTGGAAAAAGCAAAACACAGTTGGGAGGAATTAGTTAAATCGGAACGTTATCCTGTTACCGAAGATGATATTGCAGAGGTAGTTGCAATGATGACCGGAATACCAACCAAACGTATTGCACAAAGCGAAGGCACCAAATTAGTTGGAATGGCCGACGAAATGCGCAAAGGTGTTATCGGACAGGATGAAGCAATTTCAAAAATCACGAAGGCAATTCAACGCAACAGAGTAGGATTAAAAGATCCTAAAAAACCAATTGGTTCTTTTATTTTCTTAGGACCAACAGGAGTTGGTAAAACTGAATTAGCAAAAGTATTGAGCGAATATTTATTCGATGCAAAAGATTCTTTGGTGAGAATTGATATGAGCGAATACATGGAAAAATTCAGCGTGAGTCGCTTAATAGGTGCGCCTCCGGGATATGTAGGTTATGAAGAGGGAGGACAATTAACCGAAAAAATTCGACGTAAACCATACTCGGTTATCTTGTTGGATGAAATAGAAAAAGCACATCCTGATATTTTTAATATTTTATTACAGGTATTGGATGATGGAATTTTAACGGATGGTTTAGGACGTAAGGTGGATTTTAAAAATACACTTATCATCATGACTTCCAATATCGGAGCACGTCAGTTAAAAGATTTTGGTGCGGGAGTTGGATTTAATACCTCTACACGGCAGGTGAATGCAGAAGAGAATACCAAAAGCGTAATCGAAACATCATTAAAAAGAACATTCTCCCCCGAATTTTTAAATCGTATTGATGATGTGGTGATATTTAATGCATTGAGTAAAGACGATATATTTAAAATTATTGATATTACTTTACGCGATGTAAAATCCAGACTGGAATTATTAAATTATAAATTACAACTGGATGATAGTGCAAAAGAATTTTTAAGCGAAAAAGGATACGATCCGCAATTCGGAGCAAGGCCTTTGCACCGCGCTATTCAGAAATATCTTGAAGATCCTTTGGCAGAAACAATTCTTTCAGGAAAAGTAAAAGCCGGCGATACTTTATTGGTGGAATTTGATAAGGTAAAAAATGAACTGGTAATAAATCCTGAAAAAGAGAAGAAGAAAAAAGCGTCAAAAGAAGAAAAAGCGGATGAAAAAGCGTAAGCAAATTAGTTAAAATAAAAAATCCTGCAATTAATTATTGCAGGATTTTTTTTAAAAAACAAGAATAAATTTCTTCTTATTCATATAGTTTTATAAGCTGCTCGATTCGTCTCTGCTCCCCATCATTCCCATAATCTCCTCACTAACACCAACAGAACTAAACCCACCATCGTGATATAAATTCTGCATGGTGATCATTCTGCTCAAGTCGCTGAAGAGAAAAATACAATAATCGGCGCATGCCTCGGCTGTCGCATTTCCAAGAGGTGATAATTTATTGGCATAATTATAAAAGGCATCAAATCCCTTCACTCCGCTGCCCGCAGTGGTCCAGGTTGGTGATTGAGAAACCGTATTAACCCGAACCTTTCGATATTTTCCGTAATGATATCCGAAGCTTCTGGCAATACTTTCTAAAGTAGCCTTCGCTTCTGCCATATCGCTGTAACTTGGGAATGTGCGCTGTGCTGCAATATAAGTCAATCCCAAAACGCTTCCCCATTCGCTGATGGCATCTTTTTTATATGCTGATTGCAGCACCTTATGAAAACTAACCGCAGATACATCGAGCGTTTTCATTAAAAATTCGTAACTCAGATCAGTATATGCACGGTTTTTTCGAACATTTGGGCTCATACCGATAGAATGCAGAATAAAATCAATTTTCCCACCTAAAACCTCACTGGAGCGATCTATTAATTTTTCGAGATCCTCCACTAATGTAGCATCAGCAGGAATGATCTCCGCATTGCATTTTTCAGCTAATTGTTGAATGGCACCCATGCGCATTGCGATAGGAGCATTGGTAAGAGTGAAAATCGCACCTTCCTCATGACATTTTTCGGCAACTTTCCACGCAATGGAACTTTCATCTAAGGCTCCGAATATAATTCCCCTCTTTCCTTTCAGAAGATCATGACCCATAAGTAGTGATTTATGTGAATTTATGAGCCGCTAAAATACAAAGAATTGCCGCTTTATTCCGTCACTTTAGTGCGGTTTTTCTTTTTCTTAGCTTTCGCATAGGCAACTTTCCGGTATTTGTCAGAGAGCATCACAAAGGTGGCCTCAGTCTCCGCTTTAGTAGAAGGCGTATCTGAAATACTGTAATTCCCTTTTTGTGAGATATCAGTTAGTTTCCCTTTTTTGAATATGTATCTGCCCGTATAGTGCGCTTTTATAGAGTCCGGGTTGATTTTCGGAACAGCGGTGGAAGCATACATTTTTTGCGTTTCAATGATAAGACTCAGGGTGTCGTTCCAATAAAAATATTCACGGGTAACATCACCAAAATTAAATCCGAACCAGGTCTTTATCTTATAAACAGTGTCATTCTTGAAATAAGCCGTTAGCGTAGCTCCTTGTTCCGGCATAGCGGCAACAAAAGAAGTATCATTAATAAAAACAAAATAGTGATTCTTATTTTTTTTTGAACTGTTCTGTGCAAAAAGGGTTAAACCTAAAGTGCACAATAAAGAGAATATCAGTAATTTTTTCATGTATTGTATAAAATTGTAAAGTTAAACTTTTAACAGGAATACAGTGTTAATTTTGCACTATGGCCAACTCGAAAAATATATACCCGGCGCAAAGGCATATTATTAAAAATCCTAGTGTAATCATCGTCAATTTTCTTTTGGCGGGTATAGTGGTCTTATTTCTTGCCTTATCTTATGGTTATATTTTTGCAATGGGCTCAAATTGGATCGAATTTAAATTGCCTAAGGTATTTTGGTTAAGCACAGCCGCAATTTTATGTGTGAGTCTGTTTCTGCATCGTGCATTAAAAATGTTTGATCTCGATAAACCAAAAAAATTAACACGATCAATCATGGTGGCATTGTTTTTTTCTGTTCTGTTTGTTTTTTTTCAGATATCGGGTTGGTCAGCATTATTGTCGAAAGGGCTTGATCTGCAAAGTTCTCCATCTGTTTCATACTTATATATATTAACCGGATTACACGTGGCACATGTGGCTGTGGGGATTATTTTTCTAATTGTTTCCATATTCCGATCTCATAAGAACACAACAGACAATGTGAAGGCACTATTATATTTCTCAGACCCAATAAAACGATCCCGTTTAAAATTATTAAATACATATTGGCACACAATTGATTTTTTATGGGTATATCTTTTTTTAGCATTTTTATTTCATCACACATAAAAAATCCCCCCTGATTTCTCAGAGAGGATTTCTTTCACTCCTTAACCAACTTAATTATTCAGTTTTATTTTTTTCGTGTTTTCTTTGCAATTTAGATTTTGCTTCTTCTTTGCTGCCGGCTTTGGCTTTTATCTCCGCTCTGTGAGATTTCACTTTATCTTTTTGTGAAACATCGCCGCTGGATTGATGTTGTTCCTGAATATAATCCTTAGCTTCTTCCTTATTATCAGCATTTGCTTTGATCTCCTCTTTATGTTTCATCGCCTTAGCCTTTTTAGTCGGCGAAGCTTTGAATTTACCCTGAGCAGCAGCCTTGCTCTGAGCTCCTTTATGTAAGGTAGTTGTTTTACCTCCCGGGGTTTTGGTTTTTACGGTTGCCTCATCAGTGGTAGTTCCTGCAGCAGGTGCTTGTGCGAATATATTGCCCGCAAATACAAAGAGAGCCAAGGAAAGGGTGAACATTAATTTCTTCATAATAGTCATTTTTTTAGTTAAATTTTGAATACGGAACAATTTACGAAAACCATGCCAAGCTATCTGAATAGGTTGTTAAAATTTAGTGCAAATCATTGCCCGGAATGGTCAAAACTACACAATAGGCTGAACATTAAAGGTATAGGAAAATTATTTTTCAATATTAAATGTCGTTTTTGCTTCCTACTTTTACAACTCAATTGTAACGGGATGTAGCTCAGCCCGGTAGAGTACACGTCCGGGGGGCGTGGAGTCGCAAGTTCAAATCTTGTCATCCCGACTAAAATACAGCTGCTATTGAGCATCTTTATTTTTTAAGAGCGTGTTAATATTATTTAATTTACAGTCAAACAGGTTATTAAACATACTAAAAACCACTGAACCACAGTTAATTGCACAACTTAATCAATTTATGAATTTTGTATATCCGGCATTTTTATTTGGACTCCTAGCACTCGTAATTCCGGTTATTATACATCTGTTTAATTTCCGGAGATTTAAAACTATATACTTTTCAAATGTAAAATTTTTAAAGAATATTGAGGAAGAAACCGCCACTAAAAATAAACTCAAACATCTTCTTATACTTTTTTCGCGATTATTAGCTTTAACTTTTTTAGTTTTTGCTTTTGCACAACCTTTTATCCCTTCAGCTAATACAGAAAATAAAACTAATAAAAGAGCAGTAAGCATTTTTATTGATAATTCATTCAGTATGGAATCTTCCTATGGTGATGAGCAATTAATTCAGGTTGCAAAACGCAAGGCAGAAGAAATTGTAAAAGGATTTACTGTTGACGATAAATTCCAACTCCTTACAAATGATATGGAGGCAAAACATCAGCGACTGCTCAGCAAAGATGAAATGTTGAATATGATAACCCAGGTGAAATCAAGCCCTGAAGTTAAAGAACTGAACGAAATTTTTAAAAGGCAAAATGATATTCTAAAACGCGAAGACAATAATTTTTCAAAGATCGTTTACGAATTGAGCGACTTCCAAATTAATGCCGGGAAAATGGAAAATGATACCTCCATTCAGGTTAATTTAGTGCAGTTAAAAAGTAATGATAAACGAAATGTTACCATCGATTCAGCTTGGTTTCTCACTCCTGTTCAATTGTTAAATCAGCAATCACAATTGTGTATCAGAATAAAAAATTACGGCGAAGAAGAAATTAATAACGCTCCTGTAACATTAAAATTAAATGGTGAAATTAAATCCCTTACTGATGTATCTATTCCTGTAAATGGTGAGATCACCGACACACTTGTTTTTACCGTTAGCGACGATGTTTGGTATTCCGGTGAGCTGAGTATTAAAGATTATCCGGTAACCTTCGACGATATTTTGTATTTCACTTTTAAACCCGTCAGTAAAATTCCTGTTTTAAGCATAAATGGTAAAGAACAAAATTCATTTATACAATCATTATATGGAAATAACCCTTTATTTCTGTTGAATAATAATTTAGTTAATCAAATTGGTTTTAGTATGTTAGATCAATACGATCTCATTATTTTAAACGAAGTGAAAACAATTTCCGGGGGATTGGAACAGGCATTGTTGGAACAACTGGAGAGAGGTTGCAACATTTTGGTTTTGCCTGCTTTAGATATGGATGTAACTGCGTTCAACGGATTTCTGCATAAAAATAATGCCGCAACCTATGGATCACTTATTACAAGTAAAAGAAATGTAACGGAAATAGATACACGTAATAAACTATTTGATGATGTATTCGAAAAAATCCCAAAAAATCTTGCCCTTCCCTATGCCGATCAAAGTTTTGGTATTGAATCATTTACCCGCACAAGTTCTGATCCAATATTATCATTTGCCGATAAAAAACCAATGATAACAGTTTGCCCGGTAAATAAAGGTGCAATATTTTTAAGTGCAGTGCCCTTCAATAGGGAAGTAACCGATCTACCTGTGCAAGGTGGGTTATTTGTTCCGATGATGTATAAAATTGCATTAAATACACAAAAAGGTGCTGAATTGTTTTCTACAATTGGTGAGTCAAAATGGATTGACCTTAAGGGAATAGTGTTGGCAGGTGATCAAACCCTAAAGGTAAAAAGTGCTGCGAATGAATTCATCCCGGAGATCAGAAATGTTGGAAATTCCACTGCCATCAATCTTAGCGCCTATACAAATGAAGCTGGAATATATAATGTAATTCCCGGCGGCACAACTCAAACCGAGCAATTGCTCGCGCTAAACTACGATCGCAGCGAATCGGATCTGCGTTTTTATTCAAAGGATGTTTTGAAGGAAATGTATGATGCTCCCAATTTCAATATAATGGATGATATTGACCGTAATTTCACCAATGTGGTGGCTCAAATAAACGAAGGAACACCCTTGTGGAAATTTTGTATTATATTTGTCCTCATATTCCTAGCAGCAGAAATAGCTTTAATACGTTTGCTGCCGTAGTAAAAAAAAACTATGCACTTCATAATTCAGGGAGTAAAAATCATCGACCCAACCTCACCTTTTAATAAGTTAGTTAAAGATATTCGTATTGAACAAGGCCTGATTTCAGAGATTGGTGATGGATTATTCGCCTCCGGAAATCAAAAGGTCTATAATTTCAGTGGAAAATGTATTTCACCGGGGTGGATTGATATGCTCACAGCATTTGGTGATCCTGGCCATGAATACAAGGAAACGATACAAACTGGAATTCAGGCTGCACTTGCAGGAGGATTTACTTCTGTTTGTTTAATGCCAAATACAGAGCCGGCCTTACATTCTAAATCAGAAATTGAATACGTAATCAATAAAGCATCTTCAGAGCTTGCAAATATTTATCCCTATGGTGCAATTACAAAAAATAGGGAGGGAAAGGAATTAACGGAGATTTACGATATGCATCACGCAGGAGCAATTGCTTTTACCGATGCAGATTATGCAATTCGCGACGCCGGAATTCTTTTGCGCAGTTTATTATATGTAAAACCTTTTAATGGTGTTATCATTAATATACCAAGTGATCATAAAATTGTAGGAAATGCAAATGTGAATGAGGGGAATATGAGTGTTCAATTGGGGATGTACGGAATTCCTGAAGTATTGGAAGAACTCATGGTGATCCGCGATATTAAATTGGCGGAATACACAAATTCAAAAATTCACATTGGAATAATATCTTCCGCAACTTCATTACCTCATATTCGCGAAGCAAAAAATAAAGGAATACAGGTAACTGCAGGTGTGAGTGCCTATCAATTATACTTTGATGAAAATGAATTGCATGATTATAATACGCATTACAAAGTAAATCCTCCTCTCCGAACAAAACATGATATAGAACTTTTAAAACAAGCTGTTGCAGATGGAACAATTGATGTAATATGCAGTTTCCATTTACCGCACGAAAATGATGTAAAAGATGTGGAATTTGAATATGCAGCTTTTGGTATGGGAAGTTTAGAAGCATGTTTTGGAGCAGCTTGTCTGATGATGGAAAACAAAATTTCAACGGAGGAGCTGATCAATAAAATTGCAATCAATCCGAGAAATATTTTAAGTTTGGAAATCCCTTCGATAAACGAAAAAAATAAAGCAGAACTTACCATTTTTGATGAAAATTTAGAATGGATTTTCGAAAAAACAGATATCAGATCTCGTTCATTAAATTCCGGATTTATCGGAAGACCCATGAAAGGAAAAGCACTTGCCGTTATCAATAAAAATAAAATCAATATATTATAATATGGAAGTGCAGTCCATGGATGATCAGGTTGTTAGGAAATCGCGCAAACCAATTATTGTGCGCAATGCAATTTTATTTGTAATGTTGTTGATCGCAATAATGTTGGGAGCACATTTCGCCGGAGATGTTATACCAATTTCAACAACCCAAATTGCATTAATAGAGTATGTTTTATTGCTGTTTGCAGTTTTATTTACCCAATTGGAAGTTCGCGCAAAAATTTTTGACGGTTTAATGCCGTTTAATCGCGCATTCAGCACTGGTGTAATATTTGTATTAATTGTGATGGCTACTTTTTCAGTTTTCACATTGATATTTTATTTGTTCATTGCACCGGAAATCCTAAGTGAAATGATCACAATTGCCGAAAACTCCTTAAAAAGTCAGGGATACACAGGGGAAGATTTGGAAGATAGAATGACCTTTACAAGAAGAATATTCACACCTTTTGGTATGTTTCTTATTTCATTGATAGGTTATTTATTTTTTGGTTTGATCATGTCATTGATAGCTTCTATCTTCACACAACGCACCAACTAAATGCAGATATCCGTAATAATACCATTATTAAATGAAGAAGAAAGCCTTCCGGAATTAACGGCCTGGATTGAAAGGGTGATGCAGGAGTTTAATTATTCGTATGAAGTGATCTTTATTGATGATGGGAGCAGAGATAATTCCTGGAATGTTATCACTGCATTACAGGAAAAAAATGCCAACATCAAGGGTATTAAATTTCGCAGAAATTATGGAAAATCAGCTGCATTAAATGAGGGATTTGCACTTGCAGAAGGCGATGTTGTTATAACTATGGATGCTGATATGCAAGACAGTCCGGACGAAATTCCCGGTTTATATAAAATGATAGCGGAAGAAAAATACGATCTCGTGAGTGGATGGAAAAAAAGAAGACATGATCCTGTTTCAAAAACTATTCCCTCCAAATTTTTTAATTGGACCACTGCGCAAATAACCGGAATTAAATTGCATGATTTTAATTGTGGATTAAAGGCTTATAAAAAGGAGCTGGTAAAAAGCATAGAAGTTTACGGGGAAATGCATCGTTATATCCCACAGATTGCAAAAACAGCCGGATTCTATAAAATAGGGGAGAAGATAGTAGAACACAGAGCAAGAAAATACGGAACTTCAAAATTTGGTTGGGAAAGATTTATGAAAGGATTTTTGGATCTCACCTCTATTATGTTTGTTTCTAAATTTGGTAAAAAACCAATGCATTTATTTGGCACTATGGGATTTTTATCTTTTTTGGTGGGAGGTTTCATAACCATTTGGTTGATTATTGATAAGATCATGAAAATGAATTCTGGTGAAAAATTCAGGCAAGTAACCGATCAACCATTATTTTATATTGCATTGATCGCAATAATTGTTGGAGTACAACTATTTGTTGCCGGATTTTTAGGAGAGCTCATTTCACGTAATTCACCAAACAGAAACGATTATCAGGTGGATAAAAGAGTGGGTATAAAATGAAAATTGTTCTGCTCGGAACAGCCTGGCCTTATCGCGGTGGTCTGGCATCTTTTAATGAACGATTAATACAGGAATTTTCTGTTCAGGGACATGAAACGCAGATCATCACTTTCACTTTACAATATCCTTCCATTCTATTTCCCGGCAAAACACAATACTCAGAATCTCCCGCACCGGTTGATATTAATATCAGAAGAAAAGTAAATTCAGTTAATCCTTTTAACTGGCGTATGGTAGGAAAAGAAATTAAAGAAATTGCCCCCGATATTCTTATCATTAAATACTGGATGCCTTTTATGGCACCTTGTTTTGGAACTATTGCAAGTATAGCTAAAACAAATAAAAAAACGAAGGTCATATGTATTGCAGATAATATTATTCCGCACGAGCAAAAATTTTACGACCGTTCATTCACACGATTTTTTATTAAGAATGTAGATGCCTTTGTAGTGATGAGCGATAGCGTATTAAAGGATCTTGCACAATTTAACAGGAGTAAATTGAGAGCAAAAAATCCACATCCGCTTTTTGATAATTTTGGGGAAAGGGTTTCTAAAGAAGTTGCTTGCTCAAAATTAAAACTTGATGCATCAAAAAAGTACATTTTATTTTTTGGGTTTATTCGTGCTTATAAAGGTCTTGATCTGTTATTAAAAGCATTTGCCAATCAACGTTTAAAGGAACTCGGAATTGAATTGATTATTGCAGGCGAATACTATGAGGATGAAAAACCTTACACGCAATTAATGCGTGATCTTCAGATAACAGATCGTGTTCATTCATTTCCTAAATTTATCGCTGATGAAGAAGTGAAAAATTATTTTTGTACGGCAGATATAGTAGTGCAACCTTATAAACATGCTACTCAAAGCGGTGTAACGCAAATTGCTTATCATTTTGAAGTGCCAATGATAGTTACAAATGTTGGCGGATTAAGTGAGTTAGTAGCTGATCAACAAGTAGGATATGTGGTCGACGTGGATGTAAATAAAATTGCGGATGCTATTTTTGATTTTTTTTCTGCTGATAAAAAGGAGTTTTTCCTCTCAAATTTGCGCGAAGAAAAAAAACGTTTTGGCTGGGACAGAATGGTTAAAACTATTATTGATGTTGCTAAGTGACATTTTATGTGCGAATTACTTTTCGCATCAGGTAATACAAGGGCAATCCTCCAATGAAAATTAAAAATCCATAAAGTGCAGTTGTGCTGTCGTCAATTATTGTATTATAAGTTACAAATAAAAGTGTTACTATAAAAAGTAACGGAACAATTGGATACAATTTCATTTTAAAATCGCGGTAATCACTATTCGACTTCCTGCGTAAAATAAAAATGGCAGCAGCAGCACTTGCAAGACTTATGCTATCAATAAATAAAACATAGTTTACAATATTCTCAAAACTTCCGAGTAAAAATACCGAGGTTATCATTATACTAATAAAAAATGTCAACCCGAATTCCTGTACTTGCGTTTTTGTATTCACTTTTTTAAATAATGGGGGAAGAATTTTATCCTCCGCCATTGCATAATAAACTCTGGGATTGCTCATAACGGAAGTGTTCAAAAATCCAAGAACAGAGGTGAACAATACAATAGAAATTATGGTGCCCCCAATAGGACCAAGAAAAGCCTGTGCAAGGTCTTTTGCTATTAAGGGCGAATTTTGCATTTGCTCGAATCCCAAAACTTTAACATAAGCAAAATTGAGGCAGAGATATAAAAAAATAACAATACCAATCCCTGTAAATATTGCTCGCGGAATAGTGCGTTTTGCATTTTCAACATCTGCCCCAAAATTTACTGTTTGCTGGTATCCACCGTAAGTAAAAAATATGGAAATAAGACTAATACCAAACGCCTGAATATAATTTATTTCACCTATTGTATTTTGCACTGTTGATTCTTCAGCGTGTTTTCCGAAAATGGCAAAACAAAACACAAGAATCATAACGATCTTCAGCACGCTCAAAATATTTTGAGTTCTTGCACCCATTTTTATTCCTGCAAAATTTATAGCAAATAACAACGTGATTATACTTACTGCTATGATTTTAATTATTGTATCCGGATTTGCTGCTGTGGGAAATAATACTGGAGTAATATATTCTGCACCAATTATTGCAACACCTGCGCTGCTTCCGGCATTAATAATCACCTGACTCCAATTCAACATAAATGCGAACGCCGGATGATAGGCGTAGGAAAATATTTTGTAATATCCTCCCGCAGCAGGTAAACGTGCTCCAATTTCAGCAAAGGTAAGTGCACCGCAAATGGAAATAATTCCTCCAAATATCCAGACAGCAAAAAATATAATTTCATTCCCCGATTTCTCCGCAACTAATGCCGGTGTCCTAAATATCCCAACACCAATAACCAAACTCACCACTATCATGGTAAGGTCGAATTGTTTGAGTTTAGGTTGAATGGACATGGGAGTAAATGTAGGAAGAAAAGTTAAAAATGAGTAATGAGTAATGAGTTATGAGTGGATTACTGCATGGATTGAAGAATATGTTTTTTGTAGGAAAATTAAAGTAATAAATAGGAGTACATGACTCAATTACAAAAATCGCATTGCCCATTAATTTATAAATAATGAGTGATGAGTGATGAGATGAACGATCAGTTCAATTTCAAGTACACATTCTCAATTCTCAATTATTTTTGGCTGTTTAATTCTCAATTCCCCTTCACATATTTCGAATGATCTCATCTCCAAACTCACTGCATTTCAGCAATGTAGCACCATCCATTAAACGATGAAAATCATAGGTTACGCGTTTATTTGTTATGGCTTGTTCCATACCTTTTAAAATAAGATCATTTGCTTCTTGCCATCCCATATATTCTAACATCATACATCCACTTAAAATTACAGAGCCTGGATTTACTTTATCCTGATCTGCATATTTTGGCGCGGTGCCATGTGTTGCTTCAAAAATTGCGTGTCCGGTAATATAATTAATATTTGCACCCGGAGCAATTCCAATTCCTCCAACCTGAGCGGCAAGAGCATCGCTTAAATAATCACCATTTAAATTTAATGTTGCAATTACATCAAAATCTTCCGGTCTTGTTAAAACTTGTTGCAAAGTAATATCGGCAATAGCATCTTTAATAATAATTCCTGCACCCGGTTTTCCTTCCGGAATAATATGCCATGGTCCACCATCCAATGGAACAGCGCCAAACATTTCTCTGGCCACCTGATAACCCCAATCGCGAAATGCACCTTCGGTGTATTTCATGATATTGCCTTTGTGTACTATAGTAACCGTTTTCTGTTTGAATTTTATTGCATAATCAATTGCTGAATAAATCAAACGTTCACTTCCTAAAAAACTCACAGGTTTAATTCCAACACCCACCATTGTTTCCACATCTCTGTGAGGTGCTCCTACGCTTTCCAACTGCTTTTGCCAATCTTCTGATTTTTCTTTATTGCCAAAACGTATTTTTTCAAATTCTTTAGGCGCATTTTCCTCTAACCAAACTAAAAATTTAGAAGCCAGATCTCCATTTGCCTGCCAGTCGATACCGGTATAAATATCTTCCGTATTTTCTCTGAAAATTACCATACTTACTAATTCAGGATGTTTTACGGGTGAGGGAACACCGGTAAAATATCTTACCGGGCGCAAACAAACATATAGATCGAGAATTTGGCGAAGCGCTACGTTTAATGAACGCATTCCTCCTCCTACCGGAGTGGTAAGCGGACCTTTAATTCCAACTAAAAACTCTCTGAAAGCCTCAAGTGTTGCATCAGGAAGCCAATTTTGGGTTTGGTTAAAAGCTTTTTCACCTGCAAGAACTTCCATCCATTCTATTTTGCGTTTTCCACCATAAGCTTTTTCCACTGCAGCATCAAATACTCGTACTGATGCATTCCAGATATCAGGACCTGTTCCATCTCCCACAATAAAAGGTATAACCGGATTGTCCGGTACTGTTAATATTCCGTTCTGAATTGTAATTTTTTGACCTGCCATTCTGATTTTATTTTTTATAGTCCGCCTTTGTTGGCTTACAGGCTGCAAAGGTAATTAATCCAATTGCAGATTGCGGAACAACAATAATATTTTTTTGTAATGTTACACGATGAATACAAAACCACAACTTAATCGGGCACTTGGGCTGTCTACTGCTATTCTTTTAGTAATAAGCTCTATGATAGGTTCTGGAGTATTTAAAAAGATAGCTCCTATGAGTGCTACCCTAATGGACAATAATTTAATACTACTAGCATGGGTGCTGGCCGGTGTGGTATCAATGTTTGGTGTTTTCAGTTATTCGGGATTGGCATCCTTAACCGAAGAAGGTGGCGGACAATTTGAATATTTCAGAATAATTTATGGAAAGTTTTTTGCTTTTTTATTCGGATGGACCTGTTTTTTTGTAATTCAATCTGCTTCCATATCCTCCATCGCTTTTGTTTTTTCAGAATCTGTAAATAATTTATTTAATTTCAAAAATCCAACAGAGGGATGGAAAGAAGTATCTATTTTCAATTATATATTTCCATTTCAAAATTCAGGCGTAAAAATATTTGCAATATTGGCAATAGTAATTTTAACCATCATAAATTATTTTGGTGTAAAAAAAGGAGGATTGCTAAACGATATATTTTCCTATACTAAAATTGGAGGAATATTATTTCTCATAGTGGTCGGTTTTTTGTTGGGAGGTGATGCAGGTGCCGATGATGCAGCAACAAATCCAATTATCAAACCAGAAGATTTTAATCTTATTTCCGCAATGTTCACAGCAATGCTTATGGCTTTTTGGGCATATGATGGATGGATAAATCTTGCGTATATTGGCGGTGAGGTGAAAAACCCTAAAAAAAATATTCCTATTGCAATTATTGGTGGAACTGCCATTGTTATGATCATTTATGTGGTAGTAAATTATGTATATATGCGTGTTATGCCGATAAATAATTTTATTGAAATTAATAACGCCGGAAATCAGATCGCTGCTGCTGAAGTTGCTAGAGAAATTTTACCGGGAATAGGATTTACTATTATTTCCATTTTGATCATGATATGTACATTTGGTGCTACCAATGCAAGTTTAATGAGCTCACCAAGAATTTATCACAGAATGGCAACGCAAAAATTATTTTTTAAAAGTTTCGGAAAAGTACATCCTAAATATCACACTCCGCATATCTCACTTTTTTTTCAAATGGTATGGTGTAGTGTTTTGGTTATTTCAGGAACCTTCGACCAACTTACCGACATGCTTATTTTCGCATCTTTTATTTTTTATGGCGCCGGTGCATTGGGTTTGATCATTATGAAGAGGAAAGGTAAGATCACAGCTAAAGTGTTTGGTTATCCTTATGTTCCGGCCATTTTTGTTTTGTTTTGTATTTGTCTCACAATAAATAATGTGATAACAGCTCCTGAACTAAGTTTAACCGGTTTAAGTTTTTTTCTGATAGGAATTCCGGTTTATTTTTATTTGAAAAAACAATATGCTAATAACAAGAATGAAACTACAGAGTAACTAAATTAAAAAAACCAACAGCAATTAAACTCTTGGTTTTTTTACATTTCGGAAAATGTTACCTTACCATTTCCCTAAAAAAAGAAAGGGGGCCAAAGTGGACACCCTTTTCTTAGATAATACTTCTCTTACAGCCATTATTAGAAGTATCAATCTGTCAGCACAACCAGAAACTTACTTGATTTCCAAAATTCATCCGGGTTATCAATTTTAAGTTCTTCAATTGTTTTTTCACCTTCTACCATTGTATAAGAAGAGGTAGAGTGCGTTGTTATAACTTTTGCACTTTTAGAGTTGATAGATAATTCTTTAAAGCTTCTGATATCAACTTTTGTAAAGGCACTTGCATCAAAATTGTTTACTAATTCTTTGTTAGTACCTATTCCTATAAATCCACCTTCTTTATCAACAACACCTAATTCTTTTAATTCTTTATAGGTTCCGGAAATATAGTAAGCAGTGTTCAGATCTTCAGTTTGTTTAGCAATTACATTTGACTGCTCAGTTGTTTGCACTTCTAATTGTTGTTTAGCAGTAGATACAGTTGTTAATTCTGTATTTAAAGAAACGATCTGATAATTTGCTTTTTCTAATTCACCTTTTAAGGCAAGCAAATCAGATTCTTTTGCAGTTAACTGCTCATTCAACATCGCGATCTGCTCATCTAATTGTTTAACTTTTAAATTGCTGTTTTTGTATTTTTTGTCAAGTTCAGCAACTAATTTTTTGTTTTTTTGGATCAACTCATTCAATGTCTGAATGCTGGCGATCATTTCATCTTTTTGTTGCTGTTTTGATCTACCTTCACTGTTTAAGTTGGAATTGATAATTCCTTCCGTTTTTTTGATTTCCATTAACGAGGAATCAATTTCGTTCATCATCCCCATATACTCTCCGATCTCATTTACTGCTGCATCCCAACCAGATTTATATTCTGCGCTTTGATTATTCAAATCGCTGTTTTGTTTTGTAAGATCATCAATTTTGCCTTGGTTACATGCGAATAAGAAAGGCATAAGTCCGAACACTAAAAGATACTTTTTCATAATTTTTTAATTTGATTTATCTAATGAAAATAATTTGCCAAGTATTACAAAAGGCCCAAAACCCTTTAGAATCAGGCATTTACCAAATAATTTATAAAAGTAGATATATATATATTGTGGAAATGCGCCTCACTTTGTGGAAAATATTAAGGTGTGTTTTCAATAACATACACACTATCTTTGATCCCAAGTGCAAAATTCTAATTTAGATCCTACCGAAGACAACCTTTCAAACTCCGAAAAAGAGATTGAGAAAGTGCTTCGTCCTCAAGGTTTTTTTGAATTTCAGGGTCAGGATAAATTGGTTGATAATCTAAAAGTATTTATAACTGCAGCTAAACAAAGAGGAGATGCTCTGGATCATGTTCTATTGCATGGACCACCGGGATTAGGAAAAACTACATTATCATATATAGTAGCAAATGAGTTGGGAGTGAATATGAAAATTACCTCCGGACCTGTTTTGGAAAAACCAGGTGATCTTGCCGGACTTTTAACAAGCCTGGAAGCGCGCGATGTATTGTTTATTGATGAGATACATCGCCTGAGTACTGTTATTGAGGAATATCTCTATCAGGCAATGGAGGATTTTAAGATCGATATAATGATTGAATCAGGCCCGAATGCACGTTCAATTCAAATAAAGCTGAACCCATTTACGCTCGTAGGAGCTACCACAAGGTCGGGTATGTTGAGCTCGCCATTGCGTTCGCGATTCGGAATCACATCGCGAATTGAATATTATAAAACAGATGTATTACAAGAAATAGTAAAACGATCTTCCGATATCCTCAATACCAAAATTACTTCTGATGGCGCCTACGAAATTGCTCGCAGAAGCCGCGGCACACCAAGAATAGCGAATAATTTATTGCGAAGAATAAGAGATTTCGCCCAGGTAAAAGGTAAAGGTGTGATAGACATGGAAATTGCAAAATTTGGATTAAATGCCCTAAACGTTGATGAACATGGACTTGATGAGATGGATAACAGAATTCTGAGCGACATTATAGATAAATTTGGAGGTGGTCCTGTTGGATTAACAACTATCGCAACCGCAGTAGGGGAGGAACCCGGAACAATTGAGGAAGTGTATGAACCATTTTTAATTCAGGAAGGCTACCTCAAACGCACTCCCAGAGGCAGAGAGGCAACGGAAAAGGCGTATAAACATCTCAACAAAATACCACCGTCAGCAAATTATAAATTATTTGAATAAATGGGATAAAGCATCCTAAGCTGAAAAAAAAACGTCTATAATTAAACAAATTGTTGGAAATTTTATTAATATCTTTGCATAACAAATTAACCCATTGAAACATAAACCATCAAAATCAAACTGTCTAAAATGAAACTACAGAATTACTTATTGATCTCCCTAATTGGTTTTTTCGGAATAACTTCAAATCCGCTTTTAGCGCAAAGCAATTGCGATTTCCCGAATACAGGACTAGTTCCTTTTCTCGATTTGCAAACAGGATATTACCTTGGTCATCAAGCCGGATTATATCCCGGAGGTTCAAATGAACTTACAGGTCCTCACTTAAAAAGTGGTAAATCTATCGCAAAAGGTATAAAACCTTTAGATGGAGATGGCAATGTAAATTTCGGAGATGGAGTAGTCTTGGTTGCAGGATTCGGTCCTTCAGTTCCCGGACACATTTACAACAAATTTGTGGAACATGTTCGCACTCCTTCCGATAATTATGATCTAAATCCATGTATGGATGCATTGAATTTATGTGTTGGAGGAAAAGATCTTGGATATGCAACAACTGACTCTACCACAGATGATTATTGGGAAAGTCTGGTGCAAAAAGTATATGATGTAGGTTATACTCCTGAGCAGGTTCAGATTGGTTGGATGTATTTTAATTCCAAAGGATTAACAGAACCTCCTTTGTTTCCTGATAAAGCATTAGAAACCAAAGCACTTGATATCATTTTCATCAATAAAGCAAAAGAACACTTTCCTAATATAAAAATTATGTATTTGAGTTCTCGTCACTTTGGTGGATATGCGGATACCACCATCGTGGAATATTATTCACTTGCAGAGCCAACATCTTATCAAAACAGTTGGACAGTAAAATGGTTAGTGGAAGATCAGATCAATAATGCAAACCCAATGCTGCAATATAAAGGTGCAAATCCTAAGGCACCCTACATTTTATGGGGTCCAAATTTCTGGTGCGATGGTGAATTGAGACGCAACTACGACGATAAAAAATATGTTTGTGAATTATCCTATTCTCTAGATGATGGTTATCACCTGAGTGATCAGCAGGATTCAAAAGATGCTTTGGATATTCTTGATGTAATGTATTATGGTGCTGTTGGTAAACAATTTGCAAAAAACAGTGCTGTCTGGGAAAATTGTATTCCTTGGTTAGATACACTGGCCGGTGGTTTGAGGGAAAAACCTGAGGTTGCAACTTTGGATAATTTAACAATTTCACCCAATCCCGGTTATGATGAATTTTATATCGCCCTTCCAAATGAAAATTATCCTGCAGAAGTAACTATCTTGAACGAATTAGGGCAAATTGTAGATAAATTTTATCACGAAGAAAATTTTTCAACCGCCATACTTTTAGATATGAGTGGAAAACCAAATGGTATTTATTTTGCAAAAGTGATGATGAATAATAAAATATCAACCCTGCGATTTATTAAACAAGGGTGAAATAAATAAATTAAAAAAGGGCGACAAATTTTTTTGTCGCCCTTTTTTAATTTTATAATCCATGAATTACTGAAATTTGTAATATAAGTTTAATTAAATCACCTATTTGGTATCAGGTATCGGGTATCAGGCATTGACACTTCTAAACCGAATGTTTTTTCTCCTGACTATTGACTCTTCACTCATCATTGCGCCCGTTCAAATTATTAAATTGACAATTGAAAATTACCAAATTTTTATTGCGTCTGTTAAAATTGTTAAATTGACAATCGACAATCCTTTTTGATTTACAACTTTGAGTTAAAAATAATAAACCCCTCTCAAAGTCAATAATCGATTTACCAACCCAACCACAGTTGGATTTGGAGAAACACCAACTGCTGTAATAGAACCCTGATATCTTGCATTAATGCCCCAATGTTTTTTTTCTCCGAGTAAAAATGTACCCCCAACTATATAACTGATCTCGTCATTATAAAAAGCTTCGGAGTTGTCATTCAGAATGCCATTTATTTCTTCCTTAACCGAAAAAAGCCTTCCATAAGCAAGCCCGGCCTGAAATATTAAACGATTTTTATCATTGTAATTTGCCATTATTGGAACCTCTGCATAATTCATTGCAAGGTAATAAGTATTAAAATTGTTCGGATCCGGTTTTGTTCGGCTGCCTTTTTGTGAGAAAAGCACCTCCATACTCACATTCCAGTTTGGGGAAAAATTGATATGTACAATGGGCCCAGCATTGATTCCCAATTTATTGAAGCCGGCATAATTGTCTCCATCCACCTGTGAAAAATTAAATCCGGCAGAGATTCCTCCCTCAAAAACATGAAAGGTATTGTCATCTTTTTCTCCGGCATTAATCTGTGCCTTCATAGAAAAGGACGTCAATAAAATTGTAATTAATATATTTATCCTCATATTATGTGCATTACTTATCTTTTTATCCCAATAATAGCTGCTTACTTTTGACGTTATAATTTGCAAATAACGTAAAAATTCATGTTTAAATATACAATACATACTTTGAAGAAGGTGGAGGACCTGTTAAAAGAGTCCGGATATATCGTTCGATACGAACGTGGAAATTTTACTGCGGGATATTGTATTTTAGAAAGCAGGAAGGTGATCGTGATCAACAGATATTACGAAACAGAAGCCAGAATCAACAATCTGCTTGAAATTATTGGCAAGATAGGCGTTGATGAAAACGAACTAAGCGAATCTTCTCGCGAATTTTATCACCAAATGGCATCACAAACACAAACAGTTAAAGTTTGATCATAACAATATTAGGTTCAGGCACTTCCGGTGGCGTCCCTATAATAGGTTGCCATTGTGAAGTGTGTTCAAGCCATGATCCCCGAGATAAAAGATTAAGATCCTCGGTTTTACTCCATATCAACAATAAAAATTATGTTTTTGATGCAGGTCCCGATTTTCGTCAGCAGATGTTACGCGAAAAAGTGAATGCTCTGCAAGCAATTATTTTCACACATCCACATCGCGATCATACCGCAGGGCTAGATGATGTAAGAGCCTATAACCATTTTCAGCAAAAGGCAATGGATATTTATGTTACGGCTGAAACGGAAAATTCGTTGCGCAAAGAATATCATTATGTTTTTGATGATAAATGGTACCCCGGATTACCAAAGATCAATTTTTGCCAGATCACAAATTCTCCGTTTAACATTGAAGATATAATTTTTACCCCGATAGAGGTTATGCATTATAAAATGCAAGTTTTCGGCTACAGGATCAATGATTTTACCTATATAACTGATGCTAATTTTATTTCGGAGGAGGAGAAAAATAAGGTTTTGGGTAGTAAGGTGCTGATTTTAAATGCCTTGCGAAAAGAAAAACACATTTCTCATTTTAACCTGGAGGAAGCCCTCCAACTCATTGCAGAATTAAAACCTGAAAAAGCTTATCTCACGCATCTTTCTCATCAAATGGGAAAACATGCGGATGTTGAAAAGCAGCTGCCTTCAAATGTGTTCATCGCATACGACGGACTCCGGATCGGGATTTAACTTTTTGTCAGTTTAAAATATCATCCAAATTGAATAAAAATACCAATTGCAACCAATCGGTTGCGGATTGTTTCGCGCTCGAGACAGCGGTAAAAATGACTTGCACATTACAGCCTGAACAATTATCTTTGTAAAGCGTTAAATTTTGAGAAACGCAGAACTTTGAAAAACAACCACTTCTTTTAATACTCAATTTTAAAACAATTAAACCTACACGTCAATCTATGAAGAAAGTGCTTACACTCCTCGCGGCAGTTGTTTTTCTGTCCGCAGTTAACGCCCAAGTTACACACCAAAAAGACCCTTTTACAAAAACATTTATTCAAAACACAAAACGACTTCCAAATCAGCAAATACAAGCTGAAATGCGCAAGAGTGTGGCTTGGATAAGCTTCAAACAATCGCATGGCGATTGGTGGGTTGAATTTAATGAACAAACCGCCACACCTCACCGTGCATTTGGAACACCTATTGCTACAAGTGGCGCTACACCTGAATTACAGGCATTTAATTTTATAACCGGCGAACTTAAAGGGTTTAATATTAAAGGAAGTGATTTGGTTTTAATGGCAAATAATACTACTTCAAAATACCATTATATTACCTACATACAGCAATACAATGGACTCGATATTTTGTGGAGCGAGGCAACTGTGCGTTTGAGTTTGGCAGGCAAAGTGATTATGTTCGGGTTGGATATTTATGATAATATCACCGTATCTGCAATCCCCGGAATAAATGCAGAAGGAATCAAATCCTTTGCTTCCGCAGATTTTACAATCCCGGTGAACGAAATAACCGTTAATCCTGACTTAAAAATACTGCCGGTTTCAGGTGAAGCAGGTTTGGAATACAAACTGGTTTACGAGGTAACTGTAAATACTATGAACGCTAATAATATTCCCGGCAAATACTATTCTTTGGTAGATGCAAATTCAGGAAAAGTTTATTATCGTCAAAACGAAGTAAAAGAATGTGGTGCATTTTTAATGACCGCCGATGTTCAGGTAAATAGCGATATCACCGACAATCCTCTGGTAGCCCCGGTTAACCGGGGATTACCTTATTTACGTGTTGAAATTGATGGCGACGATTATTATACAGATGCCAATGGTTTTTTAACCGTAAATACTATCACTGAGCCAACTCCTGCAACAATTGATCTTATTGGAAGATATGCAAGAGTGAGCCAGGGAACAGGTGCTACAAATATTGAAAGCATAGATATTACGCTTAATCCGGGTTTAAATCTCATCGAGTTTGATGAGGAATCCGGTGCAATGCCTTCAGAAGTTTCGGCTTATTATTGGCAGAATATCGTTCACGACCACATGAAATTTTATTTCCCGACTTTTACGGATCTTGATTTTGATCAGTTAATTCGCGTGGAAAGAACTGATGGATCTTGTAATGCATTTTATGATGGAACCAGTACAAATTTTTACCAGGATGGTGGTGGATGTCCATCTACCGGTTTATTTAATGATGTTGTTATGCATGAATATGGCCATGGAATTAATTATGATCTTTATCTGGATCTTGGTGATCCAGGTGGGATGAACAATGGCGCTATGCATGAAGGTTATGCCGATCTTTGGGGAATGACTGTTACCGATAATCCTATTTTAGGTCAAGGATTTTTAGGCGGTGCCGGAACAAATGTGCGCAGATATGATTTGGAACCAAAGGTATATCCTGCCGACCTCGTTGGTGAGGTGCATGCAGATGGTGAGATTATTGCAGGTGCATGGTGGGATGTAAATGAGAATTTTGGGGCTGATCTTATTTCCATGACTGAATTATGGATGGAAACGCATAATGCAACAATTGATGGTGCCGATGGAAATGAAGGAGAAATATTCAGAGATGTTTTATTAGAAGCACTTATTGCAGATGATGATAATGCGGATCTTGGTGACGGTACACCAAATGATGATATCATAACAGATGCTTTTTGTGAGCACGGAATTACACTTATTGGTAATATAGGACTTGACCACACCGAATTTACTACTCCTGTTGAAGTAGATGTGCCTTTAGTGGTTGAAACAGACCTGGAAGTAGATTATCCAGAGTATATAGGATCTGCTTCTTTATTTTATAGAACAACAGGTGCTGGTGCTTACACGGAAACTATTATGACAGAAATTGTCGGAACCACCTATCAGGGAACAATTCCTGCACAAGCACAAGGAACTATTATAGAATATTACTTCAAGATTGAAGATACTAATGGTTGTGGGGGAGTTGTTTTACCTATAAATGCAGATCTTGCAGTGGAACCAAACCTTCCTTATTTTGCCTTGGTTGGATTTGAATTAATTGAGTTTGAAGATTTTGACAATGAATTCGGCAGTTGGGAAGTGAATCCATTTGGAACTGATAATGCAGCAACAGGTGCCTGGGATATAAATACGCCAATATCTTCCACCGATGGTACCGGATATATGGTTCAAACTGAATCAGACCATACAACCGGTGCAGGTAATCTTTGTGCTTTTACAGGTAATGCGGGTGAATTCGATGGAGTTGGAACAAACGATGTAGACAACGGTTTTACTACTCTGCGGTCGCCATTTTTTGATGTTACAGATTATACAGATCCTGTCTTTACTTATTACAGAAAATATTCTAATGCATCGCCAACAAGTGCTAACCCCGGCAATGATGTTTGGCAAGTATATATAACCGATAACGGTAGTGATTGGACCAGAGTAGAAAGAACACATACGGAAGATAATGATTGGAGAAGAAATACCGTTCGGGTATTAGATTATGTTGATCTCACAGCAGATGTTGCAATGACATTTATAGCACAGGACAGCTTTATTGTTGATGCAGAATTAAGTGGCGGAAGTTTGGTGGAAGCTGCAATCGATGATCTGTTCTTATACGATTGGGAAGATGTTATTATAGATACAACAGAAGATACAACTCAAAATGCAATAGAAGAGGAATTAATTATTTCAGGTATTTTCCCAAATCCTGCAAATGAAAGTGTGACTATTTTCTTTAATGATATCTCAGGTGATGTTGCACTGGTATTATCAAATGCAATAGGTGAAATGATATTGACCGAAAATTTAAATGCAATTGCAAATACCTCCTTTACCATTAATACTGCACAATTACCTCAGGGTATTTATACACTTAGTGTTAAAAATGAAGGAACGGTCCAAAATAAAAGGATTATTATACAACATTAAATCAAATAAAAATTAATAATTAAAAAGGCGTTCCTGTTTTTCATGAGCGCCTTTTTTATCAATATTCAGTTGATGAGCTTGCCGACTGAGTGAGTGTCTGGTAATATGTTTGAAAATGAGAAATGCCCGCCCGAATGACACGGTCGGACGGGAGGTATGAGTTTGAAAATGAGTTATGAGTTATGAGTAATGAGTTTAATTCAAGATACTAGTATGTTTCACGATTCAAGCCTCGCGAAATGAGTAATGAGTAATGAGATGAAATCCTGGTTAAAGTAAAACTGCCGATTACTGCCTCACGAAATAAGTAATGAGTAATGAGTAATGAGATGAAATCCTGGTTAAAGTAAAACTCCCGCCTCACGATTCACGGCTCACGAAATAAGTTAAAAGTTTAAATCCACGTTAAAGCCGGACTCACGCCTCACCAAATGAGTAATGAGTTATGAGTAATGAGATGAAATCCTGGTTAAAGTAAAACTCCCGATTACTGCCTCACGAAATGAGTAATGAGTTATGAGTAATGAGATGAAATCCTGGTTAAAGTAAAACTCCCGATTACTGCCTCACGAAATGAGTAATGAGTAATGAGTAATGAGATGAAATCCTGGTTAAAGTAAAATTCCCGCCTCACGATTCCCGCCTGACGAAATAAGTTATAAGTTGAAATCCACGTTAAAGCCGGACTCACGTCTCAAGAAATGAGTAATGAGTTATGAGTAATGAGATGAAATCCTGGTTATAGTAAAACTCCCGCCTCACGATTCACGCCCTACCTGAGCAGTGCCAAAGTTCCCGTTTTTATAACTACATCACCAAATTGATTTGTAGCCTTTATAATTACAACGTAGGTTCCAACTTCTTGTTCCAACCCTCTGTAATTTCCATCCCATCCAAGAGTTGGATCATTGGTGAAGTATAAAATGGATCCCCAACGGCTGTAAATTGAAAAATCGGTAATTTCTCCCAATCCTACAAAACTTGGTTTATAGAGGTCATTCACGCCATCACCATTCGGTGTGAATGCATTTGGTGTTGCAATGTCAGATTCTTCAATCACAAAAATGGTTATATAATCAGTGTCCTGACATCCATTTGCATCAACTCCAATAACCATATAGGTTGTAGTATCTTCAGGAAAAGCTGTCGGATTCGAAATAAGAGGATCGGTTACAGTTTCTGTTGGCGTCCAGGTGTAACTTACCCCACCGGTTGCATTTAATTGCGCAAAACCACCCAACACCATAATCTGGTCTTCACCTGCGTCAATTATAGGATTAGGGAAAAGAGTAACCACTACATCGTCAGTATCAGGACATCCAAATTCATTATAGACAATAAGCGAATAATACATATTTGTTAGTGGTGCTAAAACCCAAGGATCCTCTAATACCGGATCATCAAGGTAGGATGGCGGTGTCCAGAGATAAGTTACTCCGCCGCTTCCGTCCAGTTGCACATTATTGCCCATACAAACCTGTTGATCAGGTCCGGCATCGGATACCGGAGTTCCGGCAATTGTTATTTCAAAGGAGGATAAATATTCACACCCTGCAAAGGTTACAGTATTTGTAACATTGTAAACACCGGGCAAGGAAGCTCCCAGATCAATTTCACCGGTTACTGTGTCGATAACCAATCCGGTAGGCGTTGCAGCGAAAATTCCGGTATCAGCTCCGACATCAAATATAGGAAACTGATTGCCTTCATATTGACAATATACAGTATCACTGTATTCGAAATAAGTACTTACAAAGAAAGGTTCAGCTGTATTTGCCAAATAGTCTAAAATGTTTTTACGCATATTGGATGCATGTGGCGCGGGATCGTGCCATGATGTAACTGTCATACCTCCAAAAATTACTATGCCTGAACCATAGGTCATTTCTGATGCTAAGGAGGAGGATCCACCATTGTCGATCAAAATAAAACCGCAGGGAACATCCACTGTGGAGTGCCCAAAATAATTACCATCCCAAACTAAACCTGTTGGTAGATAAGGTCCGTTAAAGATAGGATGCAAAGGTGCTGCGGCATATCCTGTAGAAGTATAATCGGGGTAAACAAGAGTTGCACCATTAAATCCCCAATCCATATCTGAACCCTCATTTGGTGCGGCATTCATAAATAAATGACCTCCTGCGTATACCCAATCCTGTATTGCGGTCATGTTTGCAGTAAAAAAATCATCCATTTCAATAGCGTGATCATCACCACCTTCCATAAACACAAACTTGGATGTTGGTCCAAATGCTACTGCAGGGTCTACAGTGCTGTAATAACCTGAATTCCAGATCCCAGCGCCAAAAACTGCATCCATCTCCGTAATATTATCGTTGAGAATAGGGGCCCATGTCCATGGCTCAGGTGGCGTTCTGCGCAAATACCAAACCTCAGTTGCCTGTGAAAATAATTCACTGACAGTGCAACTCAAACTAATAAACAAAAATAACGAGAGGAGAACCTTTTTCATAATGGTGTATTTAGATTTTTACTATTATACATATTTTATCACTATAAAGTTAAGCATTTTTTGAGAAGTCAAAACTTTTAATGGAAAAAAATATTGTTAATGGTCTAAATATGACATAAAATTAACTAATTTCTATACACTGGTAAAAAGATACGATGGGTATAAGTGCTACCTTACCAAAGTAAAATTACCCTGGTAATTAAGTGAGGTTCCCTCTCCATCTAAAGCGTTAAATGTATAAATATAACTTCCAATCGGTTGTATCTTGGCTTCAAATGTTCCGTCCCAACCTTTGGTTATATCAGAATTATTCTGATAAACTTGTTTGCCCCATCTGTTGTAAATTGTCAGATCAAAGGAAGCCACGGTTCCAATTGCAATTGCCTGGAAAAAATCATTTATCCCATCACTATTCGGAGAAAATGCATTTGGAATACCAATAATTGCATCATCCCTTAAAATAACATGCACGGAATCCATTCCTGTGCATCCATTTTCGTCTGTTCCATAAACGTAATATGTTGTATTTTCAGTTGCATAACTCAATGGATTAAAAATGGTTGCATCTGATAAACTTTCTTCCGGGGTCCATATATAACTTTCACCACCATTTGCAGTTATCATCACATAACTTCCCAATAAAATATATTGATCTTCTCCGGCATCAATAATTGGGTCGGGGAATAAAAACACAGATACATCATCAGTATCGGAGCAACCATTTATATCTGTAATAACCAAATTGTAATACATATCAGAAAGGGGGCCTTCAACATAAGGATCTTCGCTTAATGCATTATCAAGATAAATGGAGGGAAGCCATAAATATTCTTCTCCTCCGCTTCCATCCAATTGGACTGTATCTGATTTGCAAATTGTTACATCATCACCGGCATTTGCTTCTGCAGGTTCTGCAATTATAATAGTTGTTTGTGCAGAGTCGCTTTTACATCCAATTCCTAAAAAATTATTACTGATGGAGTAAGTTCCCGGTATAGAAGCATCAATATCAATTGCACCGGTAATTCCATCAATTATCAATCCCGTAGGCTCAGCCGAAAATGTACCTGTATCGGCTCCCGGAGAAAAAATTGGAAAATAAATTTCTGTATCGTAGGAACAATAAATTTCTTCTCCATAAGAAAAATCTAAAAATGCATAGGATGCGAGATATTTCATAGTATTTAAACGCATATTTACTGCATCGGGAATAGGGTCGTGCCAAGCTGTAACTGTCATTCCACCAAAAATTACTTTGCCGGCTCCCCACGATTTTTCTGCCATTACCACATTAGAAACTTCATTTGTTATGAGTGGAATAATATCAGGTCCATCAATTGTAGAATGCCCAAAATAAGGACCGTTCCAACTACTTCCAACAGGAGTGTATGGACCATTAAATATTGGATGTGTAAGGTCAACCGCAGTTCCCGTACTTGTATACGATGGATATACAAGTGTTACACCACCGAAACCAAAATCAATATTTCCACCTTCGTTTGGCGCTGCGTTTAAAAACAGGCTTCCACCTGCAAAAACCCAATCCTCGATAAGGGTAATATTATCACTCAAAAAAATATTTAATTCATCTGCATGATCATCACCACCCTCTAAAAAAATAAAACAGGAAATTGGTCCAAATGCTTCAAGAGGATCAACATCATCAAAATACCCAGAGTGCCATTCGTCAATTCCAAATGCTTCATCCATTTCAGTGATATTGGAATTTAAAATGGGTGCCCAGGTCCACGGTTCAGGTGGTGTTCTGCGGATATACCACGACTCTGTTGCCTGTGCAAATAATTGGGTTCCGGAAATTAAACAAATAATTAAAACAAAAATGAAAAGGGAAGAGCGGTATTTCATAATGCATGGTTTTATTCCTTAAAGATACAGTATGATTTGTATCCTAATAATTGCATTAGGAAAATATAAAATATTTGATCAGCATCGGTCACCAGATGGTAAAAATGCTGATCAAATAAATGTTATTTTAACGGTAGTGGATAGGAAATTATAAATAAGCGGCGATAATTAAACTTACGATGCTCATCAATTTAATTAAAATATTCATCGATGGTCCGGAAGTATCTTTAAATGGATCACCAACTGTATCACCTGTAACCGAAGCCTTATGTGCATCAGAACCTTTATAATGAATCTCACCATTGATAGTGGCACCTTTTTCAAACGATTTTTTTGCATTATCCCATGCACCACCGGAGTTGCTTTGAAACATTGCCATCAAAACTCCACTTACCGTAACTCCTGCAAGAACTCCACCTAAAATTTCCGCAGAACTCACTCCTTCAAAAACTCCTTTTAATCCAAAACCAACTAAAACCGGAGTGCCTAAAGCAAGCAATCCTGGTAATATCATCTGACGCAATGCTGCCTGCGTAGAAATTGCAACACATTTTTCGTATTCAGGTTTTGCAGTTCCTTCCATAATTCCCGGTATTTCACGGAATTGACGGCGAACTTCTTCCACCATACTCATAGCTGCATTTCCAACTGCTTTTATTGCCATAGAAGAAAATAAGAATGGTATCATTCCACCAACAAATAAACCAGCTAAAACAGGTGCTTTATAAATATCAATTCCATCAATATCCGCAACTCCAACAAAAGCAGCAAATAATGCCAATGAGGTTAATGCTGCAGAAGCAATTGCAAAACCTTTTCCAATAGCTGCTGTGGTATTTCCGGCAGCATCAAGCACATCTGTTCTTTCTCGCACTTCCTTAGGAAGATCACTCATTTCTGCTATTCCACCCGCGTTATCGGCTATAGGACCAAATGCATCAATTGCAAGTTGCATGGCAGTTGTGGCCATCATTCCGGCAGCTGCAATCGCAACGCCGTAAATACCTGCAAAAGAGAAGGAAGCAACAATTCCAAAAGCTAAAACCAATATCGGCAACATGGTTGATTGCATTCCCATTGCCAAACCCCCAATAATGTTTGTGGCATGTCCTGTTGATGATTGACGAACAATTGACATTACCGGTTTTCTACCCATAGAGGTATAAAATTCAGTAATGATGCTGATTAAAGTTCCAACAACTAAACCAACTATAATTGCAAAATAAATATCTAAAGCTGTGAATGTAACAAGTGAATCACCCATGCGCATTTCACCCGCAGGCATAATATTCATTACTATAAAATAACTTGCTATTGCTGTAATAGCTATGGACACCCAATTTCCCATGTTTAATGCTTTCTGTACATTTCCACCTTCTTTCACCCGAACGAAAAAGGTACCGACCACCGATGCCAGAATTCCCATTCCTGCAATAACCATAGGTAATATCATTGGAGCCATTCCGCCAACAGTATCGTCTGAAATAATTTCTCTGCCCAAAACCATGGTAGCTAAAACGGTAGCAACATAACTTCCGAAAAGGTCGGCGCCCATTCCGGCCACATCACCCACATTATCACCCACATTATCTGCAATAGTTGCAGGGTTTCGAGGGTCATCTTCAGGTATCCCTGCTTCCACTTTTCCAACAAGGTCAGCTCCAACATCTGCTGCCTTAGTATAAATACCACCGCCTACACGGGCAAATAATGCAATACTTTCAGCCCCAAGAGAAAATCCTGTTAAAACCTCCAGCGCTTTTTCCATTTCAGCGCCGTTAACCGAATTTCCATCCACAAACATAAAATACAATGCGATAAACAATGACCCAAGTCCCAAAACTGCCAAACCGGCAACCCCTAATCCCATTACGGAACCTCCTGCAAAGGAAACACGGAGAGCTTTTGATAAACTCGTTCTTGCTGCCTGAGTAGTTCTTACGTTAGCCCGAGTTGCTATTTTCATACCGATAAAACCGGCAAGTCCACTAAAGATGGCTCCAATAATAAATGCAATTACTATGGTAGGATCACTCCTTTCATTAGTTGTAGACAACCATCCTAACAAAACAGATGCAATCACAACATAACCACCTAAAATCAGATATTCAGCCTTTAAAAATGCCATGGCTCCTTCACTGATATAACCTGCAATGGTTTTCATGCGATCGTTGCCGCTTTCCTGACGGTTCACCCATACCGCAACAACACCCATATAAAGCAATGCAAAAATTCCTAGAATGGGGATCAAATAGACAATAAGACTCATAGAATTGGATTAATTTAAGAGGCGGCAAAGGTAGGCATAAGCACTTGGAAAGAAAAACATCCGCATTTCTTTTAGCCCTTTTTTTTTATATTTTTTTATAGGACTCGCATCTGGTTTGATTTTTATTCTTATTAAAATCCATTTTAATCATCATTAACAGGCGTTTTATTACTAAAAATTTCAAAATGTTGTATTTTGAGCCCGAATTTATAATCAAGATTAATTATGGCACAACAAAAAGAAGCTTGGGGATCACGCTTGGGGCTAATTTTGGCAATGGCAGGAAATGCTGTTGGGTTAGGAAATTTCCTTCGATTTCCTGTTCAGGCAATTCAGAATGGCGGCGGAGCATTTATTATCCCTTATCTGGTGTGTTTTTTATTGATGGGAATTCCACTGCTGTGGGTAGAATGGGCTTCCGGTAGATTTGGCGGTGCAAGCGGAAATCACTCTACTCCATTCATACTTAATAATATGGATAAAAGAAGATTTTGGAAATATATCGGTGTATTCGGAATCTTCACAAATCTCGCTGTTGCAGCATATTATTGTTATTTGGAAAGTTGGACATTATCCTGGGTGTGGCATACAATTACGCGCTCCTTCAGCGGTCAAAGCCAGGAGGAAGTTGCATCCTTTTTTACAAATTATGTATCCCTGGGCTCCTCGGAACCTATTATATTTTGGGTCATCTGTTTAATTTTAAATACCTGGATTTTATCAAAAGGATTGAGCGGTGGTGTTGAAAAAGTTGCAAAAATCGGTATGCCATTATTAATTGTTTTCGGAGTATTTCTGGCAATAATGGGTATTTCTCTCCAGTCAGGATCGCATGGCGCAATCAATGGAGGCTCTGTTGGTCTGAACTTTTTATGGACGCCTGATTTTTCTACTATTTGGAACCCTAAGGTTTGGCTTGCAGCGGCCGGGCAAATATTTTTTACACTTTCTGTCGGTATGGGTTCCATTCAATGTTATGCGTCTTATGTGCGTAAAAAAGATGACATTGCACTAAATGCAATGAGTGCCGGATGGATGAACGAGTTTGTGGAAGTTGTTTTAGGTGCCGCAATTATAATTCCTATTTCCGTTGGTTATTTGGGTATTGACAGAGTAGTAGAACTTACCCAAAGCGGTGGACTTGGCCTTGGATTCAGAACATTGCCATTTTTATTTGAACAATGGGGAACAGTGTTGGCAATAATTTGTGGTGTTTTTTGGTTCGGATTATTATTTTTTGCAGGTATAACATCTTCACTTGCTATGGGAACTCCCTGGATGGGATTTATGCGCGATGAATTTGGATGGAGCCGACAAAAAGGAGCCTGGAGTTTTGGTGCAATAGTTCTAATATTAGGTCTGCCTACTGTTTTGTTTTTTAATCAGGGTGTATTTGATGAGTATGACTATTGGGCAGGAACAGTTTCATTAGTTGTTTTTGCACTTGCGGAGATCATACTATTTTCATGGGTTTTTGGAATGAACAGGGGATGGGCGGAAATTAATTCGGGAAGTGATATTAAAATTCCAAAGGTTTTCCGATTTGTTATTAAATGGGTAACACCTTTTATGTTGTTATTTGTTTTTTTGGGAGCATTAATTACACCAAAAGGAAACGATTGGGTAGGGGCATTCAGCAATGGATGGCAACTGGACAACAGTTCCATTATAAAACAAATAACGAATAGTGGTTTACGAGAGCAAATTTCTACTGCTCAGGCTGCAGGAGATCTGGAAACAGTAGCAATACTCGATGAAAAATTATTGTATATTACAGGAGCCAGATTATTACTGCTGGCTGTATTTTTAGGTATTGGATATTTGGTATTTATAGCATACCGTAAACGTTTAAAACAAGGGAGGATAGCATGAGTTCAGCAGCTTTAATAATGATGATCACTACGATCGCAGTCGTGACATGTGTTACAGGATATTTCTTTTATCTGGTTTTGAAAACACCACCTAAGTCGGAACCGGATTCGTATGAGGATAATGATGATGAAAAAAGATAAAGAATTAATGTAGATTTATTCTTAGAAAGTGATCACATTGATGAAATTGTGATATCTTAAAGTTATTTTTATTGGATAATAATATATAACGGGGGTTATTTATTTAACAGTTAAATGGAAAGCTGTGATGAGGAACCTGAAAAAACTAACCCGGAATTATTTTATTTTTTCCAAAAAGGAAAGAAATGTTGCACTATACCTCGCATTTTGTATCTTAACAATTACGTTTTTACCAACTATACAAAAACAGTTTTTCCGCACTGAAAGGAAAACTAATTTCGAGGCACTTCAACCGCTTTTTATAAGTTTTCCTGTTGAAGACGAAAGTTCATTTGAAAATAATAAAAGTGTTGTGGAATTTAAGCAACGATATGATGAAGATCAGTATACTAAACCTTATTATCCTCAAAACAAATCAAATACCTTTAAATCATCACAACAAGTTCAATTATTTGTTTTTGATCCCAATGTTATAACAGTTGAACAATGGAAACAATTGGGAATTACTTCCTGGATGGCAGAGCGCATAATTAATTATCGTAACAAAGGCGGTAAATTCAAAAAAAAAGAAGATCTCCTGAAAACTTATGGATTTACAAATGAAGATTTTATTCGTTTGGAAAAATATATTGAAATAGATACATCTCAATTTATTGTTCAAAAGAGTTTCACTAAAAATCAAACGATATTAAATGGAGAACAAAAAATTACCGAGGTAAATACTGCCAATAAAGAACAACTGATGTCGTTGGGTTTTTCAGCAGATAATGCAATCAGGATCATAAAATTTAAAGAAAGTGCCGGAGGAATTTATTCAATAGATCAATTGAACACCGTTTTTGGGATTGATATGGAATCGCTTGAAAATGCCAGAACATTTTTAACAATTGATGTCAGTCAATTAAATAAGATGAATATCAACACAATTTCATTTGAACAACTCGCAAATCATGCGTATATTTCGGATGAATTAGCACAGTCAATTATTGATTACAGAAGTTTAACAGGGAAATTTTATGCAATCACCGAATTGATGAAAGTAAAAGGAATGTACCCATCCTTATATGAAAAATTGAAACCGTATTTGATATTATGAATATTGAACAAAAAATAAAAAATGCAATTCGCGATGTAGCTGATTTTCCTCAGGAGGGAGTTGTATTTAAAGATGTTACCCCGCTTTTGGCAGACCCGGAACTTTCCAATGAGATAGTAGAGGAAATGATAAAAAAAACGGCTCACTTGAAAATTGATGCAGTAGTTGCCATTGAAAGCCGTGGATTTCTCTATGGATTTTTACTTGCAAATAAATTGAATGTTCCCTTTATTCCCGTTCGCAAAAAAGGAAAGCTGCCGGGTGAAACAGTCGAATTTTCTTATGATTTGGAATATGGATCAGCAACGGTTGAGATTCACAGCATGGATATAAAACCAGGATGGAATATTCTCATTCATGACGATCTTCTTGCAACAGGTGGAACTGCCCATGCCGCCGCCGAATTAATAAGAATGCAAAATGCACATGTCGCTGCTTTTGCATTTGTTATTGAACTTTCCTTCCTTCACGGTATTAATAAATTGAAAACTTATAGCGATAATATTGTTTCATTGGTTACCTATTGATAATTTTACACTCTTTTTAATTTCAGGCATATGGAAATGGATGTGATAGATAATTTAGCAATGATTACGGAATCTGCAAAAAACTTTGCAGACAAACATATACGACCGAAAATGATGGAATGGGATGAATCTCAGCACTTTCCGGTAGATCTTTTTAAAAAAGCTGGTGAATTGGGACTCATGGGAGTTTTAGTACCGGAACAATACGGTGGAGCAGGCTTAGGATATCAGGAGTACGTAAAAATAATTGATGAGATTTCCGCAGTATGTGGATCGATAGGGCTATCTATTGCTGCACATAATTCACTTTGTACGGGTCATATTCTCGCTTTTGGAAACGAATCGCAAAAATTACGTTATTTACCCAAACTCGCTTCAGGAACCTGGATTGGCGCATGGGGTTTAACAGAACCCAATACAGGGAGCGATGCCGGAAATATGCAATGCACTGCAAAACAAGAGGGCGACAATTGGGTTATAAATGGAACCAAATGCTGGATCACCCATGGAAAATCATGTGATGTGATGGTAGTTATAGCCAGAACAGGCGCTCCAAGAACTCCAAAAAATTGTACTGCTTTCATTGTCGAAAAAGGAGCTCCCGGATTTAGTGCAGGAAAAAAGGAAAATAAATTAGGCATGCGGGCAAGTGAGACCACGGAAGTGATCTTCGATAATTTTGTAATTTCAGATGCTCAACGTATGGGTGAAGTTGGGGATGGATTTCAACAAGCAATGAAAGTATTGGATGGCGGCAGAATTTCTATTGCTGCACTTAGTCTTGGAATTGCAAAAGGTGCATACAGAGCTGCATTAAATTACTCAAAAGAAAGATATCAATTCGATCAGCCTATATCCAGTTTTCAGGGCATTTCCTTTAAACTTGCTGATATGGCAACTAAAATTGAAGCGGCGGAACTGCTCACCATGAAAGCCGCAGATCTTAAAAATAAAGGCCAAAAAGTAACCACCGCTTCAGCAATGGCAAAATATTATGCATCGGAAGTAGCGGTAAGTGTTGCTAACGATGCGGTTCAGATTTTTGGCGGATATGGATATACAAAAGATTTTCCCGTGGAAAAATTTTATCGCGATGCAAAATTGTGCACTATTGGGGAAGGAACTTCCGAGATCCAGAAGCTTGTAATCGCCAGAGAAGTGTTGCGGTAACTAAATCATTTTTTACACGTATTAGGATTTTTAAATACATATGCATATTTTTGCAGTCCCAAAATAAAAAAAATAATGTTAATAATCGACGCAAGAGAAGTTGAATCAATAGACAAAGCGCTAAAGAATTACAAGAAAAAATTTGAAAAGGCCGGTATCGTTAAGGAATTGCGCCGCAGACAAGCTTTTTCAAAGCCATCTATTGATCGCCGACAAGAGATCATTAAAGCACGCTACAAACAAAAGTTTGTAACAGTGGCTAATCAGGGGTAATTTATAACCCGTGTAATTTTGGTGTAACTGCCTGTTTTTAGGAACAAACTCAATTAATTTGATGCAAAAAGAGGGCTTTTACGCATATTTACAATACGAGAAACGGTACAGTCTCAATACAATTGAGGCCTATAAAAACGATATCTCACAATTCTCCGCTTTTTTGTTAAATGAATATCCGGGCTCAAATCCGAACCTTACTGACGTGCATCACAAACAGATCAGGGCATGGGTAGTAAGTCTTATGAATGATAAGATCAAAGCCAAAAGCGTTAACCGAAAAATTTCTTCCCTAAAAACCTACTTTAAATATCTGCTTCGCACAGAATCAATCACCAAAAATCCGATGTTAAAGGTGGTTGCCCCTAAAACGCCCAAAAATTTACCACTCTTTGTAGAAAAGGGAAATATGGAAAATGTTTTTGAAAATATTGATTCCATATACTCTGAAAATACAGAATTGGAACGATTTATAAAGATTCGTGATCTGCTGATCATCGAATTATTGTATTCTACCGGAATGCGGCGAACTGAGTTGCTTGGACTATCCGATAATTCATTCGATCACTCCCAAAGGAATGTTAAAGTGCTTGGTAAAGGAAATAAAGAACGCATTATTCCTGTTAGTAAAGACCTGATTGAATTAATAGACACCTATTTAACAAGTCGTAATAAATTATTTGGCGTCACATCCTGTTTTATAATTACTGATTCGGGAAAGAAACCCTATCCTAAAATGATTTATAATATCGTAAACAGGATATTGCAATTTGTAACAACACTAACCAGAAAAAGTCCGCATGTTTTGCGACATACTTTTGCAACCCATTTATCCAATAATGGAGCAGAACTTAATGCCATAAAGGAATTGTTAGGGCATGCAAGTTTAGCATCCACACAGGTTTACACCCATAACACGATCGATCAACTAAAAAACATACATCATCTCGCTCACCCAAAAGGGTAAGCTTATATTAAACAGAAAAATAAAGAATATGGAAGTGAAAGTACAATCAATTCATTTTGATGCTGATCAAAGATTATTAGACCTGATAGATCAAAAAATGGTAAAAATTGAGAAACTGGAACCAAATGCAACCGATATACAGGTATTTTTGCGTCTGGATGCCTCGAATGGTGGAATTCATGAAAAAATTGCGGAGATCAAAGTAAATCTTCCGGGAAAAATAATCTTTTCAAAAGAACACAGCGGAAGCTTTGAAGAATCGTTTGAAGGCGCATTGGATAACGTTTTGACCCAGATCAAAAAACATAAGGAGAAGCTTCGCGTTTAAGCTGCAATAAAAAATCATTCCAATTTTTTTCAAAGTTTTACACATTCCATTAAAAAGCTTCGTATATTTGCACACATTTTCCAAAAAGCATGGAAAATGTGGTTAAAATTCTTTGAAATTATTTTTTTGGTATAGTGGCCAATGTAGCTCAGTTGGTAGAGCTGCTGATTTGTAATCAGCAGGTCGGCGGTTCGAGTCCGTCCATTGGCTCCAGGCGGAGGGAAGATACCAGAGTGGCCAAATGGGGCAGACTGTAAATCTGCTGTCTTCGGACTACGGTGGTTCGAATCCACCTCTTCCCACTAACCATCAGTTCTTTGAAACTGATAAAATACGCCGAATACTGTGTGTCGCTAGGGATTTCTATCCCCTAATGGCACCACTGTCTTCGTATTTTATTAGCATGTATTAATTTATTATTAAAAGCGGGAGTAGCTCAGTTGGTAGAGCGTCAGCCTTCCAAGCTGAAAGTCGCGGGTTCGAGTCTCGTCTCCCGCTCAAACCAATTGTGGACTGCAAGTCAGTTTTCGGTTACGGCTGAAAATCGGATCAGCAGGCTTTTGATATTCTTTGAAAATTAATTTTTCAATGAAGATCAATACCGCCGATGTAGCTCAGTTGGTAGAGCGCATCCATGGTAAGGATGAGGTCACCAGTTCGAACCTGGTCATTGGCTCAAATAATAATAACACAACAAATAAATTATTTTAAAAACTAAATAATAATACACCTAAATTAAATTTTATAAAAATGGCTAAAGAAACATTTGATCGTAGCAAACCACACGTGAATATCGGAACAATTGGTCACGTAGATCATGGTAAAACCACTCTAACTTCAGCAATCACGCATGTACTTTCTGAGAAAGGACTTGCAACGAAGAAAGATTATGATTCCATTGATGCTGCACCTGAAGAAAAAGAAAGAGGTATTACCATTAATACCGCACACGTTGAATATCAAACAGAAACGCGTCACTATGCACACGTTGACTGTCCGGGTCACGCCGACTATGTAAAAAACATGGTTACAGGTGCTGCCCAAATGGATGGAGCTATTCTCGTAGTTGCTGCAACTGATGGTCCTATGCCACAAACACGCGAACACATTCTGCTTGCTCGTCAGGTTGGTGTCCCTGAAATTGTTGTTTTCATGAATAAGGTTGACCTTGTTGATGATCCGGAATTATTGGAACTGGTGGAAATGGAAATTCGCGATCTTTTAAGTTTTTACGGATTTAAAGGCGATTCAATTACTATCATTAAAGGGTCTGCAACAAAAGCGTTAGAAGGTGATCCTGCTTCAAAACAAGCTATCCTCGACCTTATGGATGCAGTGGATAAAGACATTCCAATTCCTCCAAGATTAGTTGATCTTCCATTCCTCATGCCGGTTGAAGACGTTTTCTCGATCACAGGTCGTGGAACAGTAGCAACAGGTCGTATCGAAAGAGGTATCATCAATTCAGGCGAATCAGTGGATATTATTGGATTAACAGCAGAATCATTGAAATCAACTGTTACAGGTGTTGAAATGTTCCGCAAGATTCTTGACCGCGGTGAAGCCGGTGATAATGCAGGTTTATTATTACGCGGTATTGAAAAAGACCAACTGCGTCGCGGTATGGTTATTTGCAAGCCGGGTTCTGTAACTCCGCACACGGAATTCAAATGTGAAACCTACGTATTGAAAAAAGAAGAAGGTGGACGTCATACTCCATTCTTTAATAAATATCGCCCACAATTCTATTTCCGCACAACTGACGTTACAGGTGAGATCACCTTACCGGAAGGCGTGGAAATGGTTATGCCCGGTGATAATATCACAATGACAGTTAAACTCATTTATCCGATCGCTATGGAAAAAAATCTTCGTTTCGCAATTCGCGAAGGCGGAAGAACCGTAGGTGCCGGTCAGGTAACTGAAATTTTAAAATAATATAATTGGAAAATCCGCCCGGAAAAGCGGATTTTCCGCCCATACGGGTGTAGCTCAATTGGTAGAGTGGCGGTCTCCAAAACCGTAGGCTGGGAGTTCGAGCCTCTCCACCCGTGCAATAAAAATGAAAAATGAATAAGCTAAGAGCATTTATAAGCGAAGCATATCAGGAACTGAGGTTCAAAGTAAGTTGGCCAACATGGCAGGAACTTCAATCAAGTACACAATTGGTACTTGTAGCTGTTCTGATTTTGTCTATAGTGGTTTTTTTTATGGATTTTTCCTCAAAAGAATTGCTTGACTTATTTTATGGATTGTTTTAATCACTTAATCGCGTAATCGTATGTCAGAGGATAAAAAATGGTATGTATTAAGGGTGATTAGTGGTAAAGAACGCAAGTTGAAAGACTATATCGACCAGCAACTTAAGCGATTAAGTTACGATCATATCGTTTCGCAAATTGTGGTACCTACGGAGAAGATATACAAGATAAAAAATGGCAAAAAGGTAATTCACGAAAAAAACTCTTTGCCGGGATATATTCTGATTGAAGCAACAGAAGGTAAAATGACACATGATATAATTCAAACCGTTACAAATGTTACGGGTGTTATTCACTTTTTGGGAAAAGAAAATCCAATTGCACTTCGAAGAAATGAAGTGAACAGGATCCTAGGTAAGATAGATGAAATGAGTGAGGAGGGAAAAGCAATGAACGAACCTTTCATAATTGGTGAAACGGTGAAAATTGTTGACGGACCTTTCAACGAATTCCTTGGTAATGTTGATGAAGTGCACGAGGATAAGAAAAAAGTAAAAGTTATTGTTAAAATATTTGGTAGAAAAACACCTGTGGAACTAAATTTTGCACAGGTAGAAAAAGTAAGCTGATATGGCGAAAGAAATTCAAACATACGTAAAACTGCAGGTTAAAGGAGGACAGGCGAACCCTGCCCCACCAATTGGTCCTGCTTTAGGTTCTAAAGGAATCAATATCATGGAGTTCTGCAAACAATTTAATGCAAGAACACAAGATAGAATGGGTAAGGTATTACCGGTAGTTATCACAGTGTATAAAGATAAATCTTTCGAGTTTATCATTAAAACCCCGCCTGCTGCAATACTTATTTTGGAAGCCACCAAAAAACAAAAAGGCTCCGCAGAACCTAACCGTAATAAAGTAGGTACCATTTCCTGGGATCAGGTTCAAACGATCGCAGCAGAAAAAATGCCGGATCTTAATTGTTTTACAATCGACAGTGCTATGAAAATGATAGCAGGAACTGCCCGCAGTATGGGTATAAATGTTACAGGACAGGCACCCTGGATGAATAATTAGTCAACTAAAAAAATATAAGAAGTGAAACTTACAAAGAACAGAAAAAAGGTTCAGGCATTAGTTGACTCCAACAAACTATATTCGTTGAAGGAAGCTGCTGAACTTGTAAAGAAAGCAACAACGTGCAAGTTCAATGCATCAGTAGACCTGCATGTGAGATTGGGAATAGACCCTCGTAAAGCCGATCAGGCAATTAGAGGAACTACTGCCCTTCCTCATGGAACCGGTAGAGATAAAAAAGTACTCGTATTGTGTACTCCTGATAAAGAGGATGAGGCAAGAAAAGCCGGTGCCGATTATGTTGGCCTCGACGAATATGTAGATAAAATTTCTGCAGGTTGGATCGATATGGATGTTGTTATTGCAACGCCATCTGTAATGCCAAAAATCGCGAAACTAGGACGGGTATTAGGACCAAGAAATCTTATGCCGAATCCCAAAGTTGGTACCGTTACCAATGATGTTGGAATTGCAATCATGGAAGTGAAAAAAGGTAAAGTTGCCTTCAAAGTTGATAAATATGGTATTATCCATTCCTCTATAGGAAGAATTTCTTTCGATGTTAGTCAAATTGCAGAGAATAGTGAAGAACTGATCAAAGCATTGGCAAAATTGAAACCTTCTTCCGCAAAAGGAGCATATTTCAGAAGCATTACAATGGCTAGTACTATGAGTCCCGGTATTTCCATTGACCCAAAAACAGTACTAGATATTCATTAATTCTATCATCGTAACTTATACAAGATGAACAAAGAACAAAAATCAGCCGTAATTGAAGACCTTAAGGAAAAGGTATCAAAATATGATAACTTTTATCTTACTGATGCATCCTCATTAAATGTTGCTGATGTAAATAAACTGAGAAGATTATGCTTCGAAAGAGGTGTAAAATATGAAGTGGTTAAAAATACTTTGCTCCGAAAAGCTTTAGAAGCACACGGAGAAAAATATGAAAAACTTTTCGACCTTCTCCATGGCGAAACTTCTGTAATGTTTAGCGAATCATCAAATGAACCCGCTAAACTTATCAGCAAATTCCGCAAAGACAATGCAAAAGAAAAACCATTATTAAAAGGAGCCTACGTTGCCGCAGATGTATTTATTGGCGATGACACTTTGGAATCATTGATCAACCTCAAGAGCAAAGAAGAACTTATTGGCGAGATCATTGGTATATTACAATCTCCGGCTAAAAATGTTATCTCCGCTCTATTATCAGGAGAGAAAAAACTTGCAGGTATCGTAAAAACACTCTCTGAAAGAGAAGACAAATCATAAACAATTAATTAACAATTTTTCTAAATCAATAAAAACTTAAATCAATGGCTGAATTAAAAGAATTTGCAGAAAAGTTAGTAAGCTTAACTGTAAAAGAGGTTAATGAACTGGCAAAAATTCTTAAAGATGAATATGGTATCGAACCAGCTGCTGCTGCTGCCGTAATGGTTGCAGGTGGCGGAGGAGCCGGTGCCGGTGCTGATGCTGTAGCAGAAAAAACTGCTTTCGACGTAATTCTTAAAAGTGCAGGTGCTGCTAAATTATCCGTAGTGAAAATCGTAAAAGATCTTACTGGTCTTGGTTTGAAAGAAGCTAAAGATCTTGTGGATGCTGCTCCGAAGCCGGTTAAAGAAGGCGTAGATAAAGCAACTGCTGATGATATCGCTAAGCAGCTTCAAGAAGCTGGTGCCGAAGTAGAGATTAAATAATCTCCGCAAAGGTTCATCCTGATTCATTTCGGGAAATTTAAAATAGACTAATCCGCCCTGCAGGTGGATAGTCTTTTACTTATTTAGTGTTATCAAAGCCTTGTTATTGTATGCCAAAATCTACTGCAATTACCAGAAAACCTGAAAGGGTAAATTTCGGAAAAATAAAAAGAGCAGGTACTTATCCAGACCTATTAGACATACAAGTAAAATCGTTCAAAGACTTTTTTCAGCTGGAGACAACTTCAGAAAACAGAAGGTCTGAAGGCCTGTACCGGGTGTTTACTGAAAACTTCCCGATTACAGATGCCCGCAGTATTTTCGTGCTGGAATTTCTTGACTATTTTATTGATCCTCCCCGATATTCTATGGAGGAATGTATGGAACGTGGTCTTACTTATAGCGTACCGCTTAAAGCAAAACTCCGCCTTTCCTGTAACGATGAAGAACATATCGATTTTCAGACAATTGTTCAGGATGTGTTCTTAGGAAACATCCCCTACATGACTCCGAAAGGAACCTTTATTATTAATGGTGCTGAACGTATTGTTGTTTCTCAGTTACACAGATCTCCGGGTGTATTTTTCGGACAATCCATCCATCCAAACGGAACGAAAATATTTTCGGCCCGCGTAATTCCTTTTAAAGGAGCTTGGATGGAATTTGCCACCGACATCAATAACGTGATGTACGCGTATATTGATCGCAAGAAAAAATTCCCGGTAACTACCTTATTGCGCGCAATCGGATATGATTCTGATAAAGATATATTAGAACTTTTCGGACTCGCGGAAGAAGTGAAAGCGGATGAAAAGACGCTTCGCAAACACATTGGAAGAAAACTCGCTGCCCGTGTTCTTAAAACTTGGCGCGAAGATTTCGTGGATGAAGATACCGGAGAAGTTGTTTCTATCGAACGTAACGAAGTTATCCTGGAAAGAGATACTGAACTAAGTACAGATAATATCCCTCAGATATTGGAAACTGCAGTTCTTAAAGTAATTCTTACACGTGATGATGTTACTGTAGATTATGGTATCATCCTGAACACTTTACAAAAGGACGTTTCTAACTCTGAGTTGGAAGCAGTTCAACATATTTATCGCCAATTGCGTGGTGCCGAACCACCTGATGATGAAACAGCTCGCGGTATTATCGAAAAATTATTCTTTTCCGATAAACGCTACGATCTTGGTGAAGTTGGTAGATATAAGATCAATCAGAAATTAAATCACCACCATATTCCTGTTGAAACCAAGGTTTTAACGAAAGATGATATTATTGCTATCATCCGCTATTTGGTGGAACTTTCCAATAATAAAGCGGAAGTTGACGATATCGATCACTTGAGCAACAGACGTGTTCGTACCGTTGGTGAACAATTGTATGCTCAGTTTGGTGTTGGTCTTGCGAGAATGGCAAGAACAATTCGCGAACGCATGAATGTGCGCGATAACGAGGTGTTTACCCCTATCGAATTGATCAATGCAAGAACTTTATCTTCTGTTATCAACTCCTTCTTTGGAACTAGTCAGCTGAGCCAATTCCTGGATCAGGTGAATCCATTGGCGGAGATAACACATAAACGACGTATTTCTGCACTCGGGCCAGGTGGTTTGAGTCGCGAACGCGCCGGATTTGAGGTTCGTGACGTGCATTATAGCCATTACGGCCGTTTGTGTACCATCGAAACCCCGGAAGGGCCAAACATTGGTTTGATCTCCACATTATGTGTGCATGCTAAGATCAACAGAATGGGTTTTATCGAAACTCCATACCGCAAGGTTGAAAATGGAAGAGTAGACATAAAAGGTGAAATAACCTATATGAATGCCGATGATGAAGATCATTTTGTAATTGCACAGGCAAATGTTCCACTCGATGAGAAAGGAAATTTCCTGATCAATAAAATAAAAGGCCGCGAACAAGGTGAATTCCTCGAATTTGAACCGGAAAAAGTTCAGTTCATGGATGTTGCACCAAATCAGATCGTAGGTGTTTCCGCATCTTTAATTCCTTTCCTTGAACACGATGATGCCAACCGTGCATTGATGGGTTCAAACATGCAACGTCAGGCAGTGCCGCTTATCAAGCCACAATCGCCTGTAGTTGGAACGGGTTTGGAAGAAAAAGTTGCTTCCGATTCGAAAATGCTTGTAAACGCAGAAGGAAACGGAGTTGTAGAATATGTAGATGCAAATGAGATCATCATCCGCTACGATAAAGGCGAAAATGATCAATTGGTGAGTTTTGAAGATAATCGCCGTGTTTATAAACTGCGTAAATTCAAAAAAACTAACCAGAGCACTTGTATCAACTTGCGGCCAATTGTTGTAAAAGGACAAAGAGTTTCCAAAGGAGAAGTTTTATGCGAAGGATACGGAACGGAAAGTGGCGAATTGGCACTTGGAACAAATCTGAAAGTAGCATTCATGCCATGGAAAGGTTACAATTTCGAGGATGCAATCGTAATTTCTGAGCGTGTAGTGCGCGAAGACTTATTTACTTCCATACAAATTGAAGAATTTGAATTGGAAGTGCGTGATACGAAATTGGGTGAGGAAGAATTAACTTCTGATATTCCAAACGTTTCGGAAGAAGCAACTAAAGATCTCGATGCAAATGGAGTTATCCGTTTAGGTGCGCATGTAAAAGAAGGAGATATTTTAATTGGAAAAATTACTCCGAAAGGAGAAACTGATCCAACTCCGGAAGAAAAATTATTGCGCGCGATCTTCGGTGATAAAGCCGGCGATGTTAAGGATGCATCATTAAAAGTTCCGCCATCAATTGAAGGAACTGTAATTGATAAAAAACTTTTCGCAAGGGCTAAAAAAGATAAGAACGCAAAAGCAAGAGAAAAAATAGCACTTGAAAAATTAGAAAAGGAACATTCACGTGCATTGGACGAATTAAGGACAATATTGATCGATAAATTATCAACTATCCTTAAAGAGAAAAAATCTGCAGGTGTAAAAACAGCTTACAGAGAAGAATTAATTCCTGCAAAAACTAAATTCAACGTTAAAATATTGGAAGGAATTAGTTACGATAGCATTGATCCATACAACTGGACAGGTGAACCTGAAACAGATGATATGGTTCGTATGACATTGCACAATTTCGGAATTAAAGTAAACGAAGAATTAGGTCGTTACAAACGCGAAAAATTCAATATCAGCGTTGGTGATGAATTACCTACCGGTGTTATCAAACTTGCGAAAGTATTTATTGCTAACAAACGTAAATTGCGTGTTGGTGATAAGTTAGCTGGTCGTCATGGTAATAAAGGCATCGTAGCAAGAATTGTTCGTCACGAAGATATGCCGTTCCTCGAAGATGGAACTCCGGTAGATATCGTATTGAATCCGCTTGGTGTGCCTTCTCGTATGAACTTAGGTCAGATCTACGAAACAGTTTTAGGTTGGGCAGGTATTAAATTAGGTGTTAAGTTCGCCACCCCTATTTTTGATGGTGCGAGTTTAAGCGAAATTGAAGGGTATATTAAAAAGGCGGAATTACCGGAATTAGGTAGTACTTATCTCCACGACGGTGAAACAGGAGTGCGTTTCCATCAGAAAGCAACGGTTGGTGTTATCTACATGATAAAACTTAATCACATGGTTGATGATAAAATGCATGCTCGTTCTATCGGACCATATTCACTCATTACACAACAACCACTGGGCGGTAAAGCACAGTTCGGAGGTCAGCGTTTTGGTGAGATGGAGGTTTGGGCATTGGAAGCTTACGGTGCATCTACAATTTTACAGGAATTACTTACTGTAAAATCAGATGATATTGTAGGACGTGCAAAAACGTATGAGTCTATCGTTAAGGGTGAAAATATGCCTACACCGTCGATTCCGGAATCATTTAATGTATTGGTTCATGAATTACGCGGATTAGCACTTGACCTTAAATTTGAATAATATTATTTCATAGTTAAATACAATCAGCATATGCCTTTCAAAAAGGATATAAAGATCAAACCAGATTTCACAAGGATCAGCATCGGACTGGCTTCTCCGGATTCCATTCTCGAAAGATCTTTCGGTGAGGTATTGAAACCTGAAACAATAAATTACAGAACTTATAAACCTGAACGTGATGGTTTATTCTGTGAACGCATTTTTGGTCCTATTAAGGATTATGAATGTTATTGCGGAAAATACAAACGTATCAGATATAAGGGTATAGTTTGCGACAGATGTGGTGTGGAAGTTACGGAAAAGAAAGTGCGTCGCGAGCGTATGGGACATATCAAATTGGTTGTTCCGGTAGTACATATCTGGTATTTTAAATCACTGCCGAATAAGATCGGTTATTTGTTGGGAATGAGCTCCAAGAAATTGGAGTCTATCGTGTATTACGAGCGTTTTTGCGTAATACAGTCCGGCCCGATGGCTGAAGGAGTGATGATAAACGGCGAGTTAAAAAGCTACAAAGTTCACGATCTTATTACAGAGGAAGAATATCTTGAGGTATTGGAAACATTGCCGAAAGAAAATCAGATGTTGGATGATAATGATCCGAATAAGTTCCTTGCAGATATGGGAGCTCCTTCTGTATTTACCATGCTTTCCCGTATTAATCTGGATGACCTTTCGGCAGCTTTACGTCACCAGGCAAATACCGAAACATCACAACAAAGAAAAGCAGAAGCATTAAAGCGTTTAAGTGTTGTGGAAATGTTCCGTGAGGCCGTTGGCCGTTACGAAAATCGTCCTGAATGGATGGTGGTTCAATATTTACCTGTAATACCTCCTGAATTACGTCCTTTGGTTCCATTGGATGGTGGTCGTTTTGCAAGTTCCGATTTGAATGATCTTTACCGAAGGGTTATTATTCGCAACAATCGTTTAAAAAGATTAATTGAGATCAAAGCACCTGAGGTTATTCTTCGAAATGAAAAAAGGATGTTGCAGGAAGCTGTTGACTCTTTATTTGATAATTCACGTAAATCAAATGCTGTTAAAGCAGAAGGTGGCCGTGCACTCAAATCGTTGAGCGATGTATTAAAAGGTAAACAAGGTCGTTTCCGTCAGAATTTATTGGGTAAACGTGTGGATTATTCCGGACGTTCCGTAATCGTGGTTGGACCGGAATTAAAATTACATGAATGCGGTCTTCCAAAAGACATGGCTTCTGAGTTATTTAAACCATTTATTATCCGCAAATTAATTGAACGCGGAATAGTAAAAACGGTTAAATCTGCAAAGAAACTTGTCGATAGAAAAGAACCGGTGATATGGGATATTCTTGAAAATATATTAAAAGGACATCCTATCATGCTTAACCGTGCACCAACATTGCACAGACTATCCATTCAGGCATTCCAGCCAAAATTGATAGAAGGAAAAGCTATTCAGTTACACCCGCTTGTTTGTTCTGCCTTCAACGCCGATTTTGACGGGGATCAGATGGCTGTGCACGTACCATTGAGCAATGCATCTATTTTAGAAGCGCAATTGCTGATGTTATCTGCGCATAATATCCTTAACCCACAAAATGGTAATCCAATTACCGTTCCTTCTCAGGATATGGTATTGGGATTATATTATACATCAAAAGGTAAAAAAAGTACTAAAGATGATCTTGTAAGAGGAGATGGAAAAATATTCTATTCTGCAGAAGAAGTTATCATCGCATACAACGAAGGAAAAGTAGATTTACATGCAAATATTAAATGTAAGGTTACTATTCTGGATGATGAAAAATTAGTTACAAAATTACTGGATACCACCGTTGGAAGAGTGCTGTTTAATGAAGTAGTTCCTGCTGAATTAGGATTTATTAATGCAATACTTTCTAAAAAAGCAATTGCAAAAGTAATTGGTGAAGTAATTCGCAGAACGGATGTTCCGAGAACTGCAAAGTTTTTGGATGATATCAAAGATCTTGGTTTCCGTTCCGCATTTACCGGTGGATTATCTTTCAACCTGAGCGATCTTGTTGAAGTGGAAAATAAGGAAAAATTAGTTGCTGCAGCGCAGGCTGAAGTAGATGAAGTTATTTCCAACCACATGTATGGTGTAATTACACAAAATGAACGTTACAATCAGATTATCGATATCTGGTCGCGATTAAATACACGTTTGACAGGTGATCTTATTACCAGTCTTACAAATGATAAAAAAGGATTCAACTCTGTGTTTATGATGTTGGATTCTGGAGCAAGGGGTTCTAAGGAGCAAATTCGTCAGCTGGCAGCAATGCGTGGTTTGATGGCTAAACCAAGAAAATCCAGTGCTTCAGGAGAAGGTGGAATCATTGAAAATCCTATCCTTTCTAACCTGAAAAGCGGATTAAGTGTATTGGAATATTTTATTTCCACACACGGTGCGCGTAAAGGTTTGGCGGATACAGCATTAAAAACTGCAGATGCGGGTTATTTAACCCGTCGTTTGGTTGACGTTGCACAAGACGTTGTTATTAATGAAGATGATTGTCAAACACTGAGAGGTATTTCTATCAGCGCATTAAAAGATAATGAAGATATAGTTGAACCATTAAGTGAACGTATTATCGGAAGAACAAGTCTTCATGATGTATATGATCCGCTTACTGACGAACTCATAGTAAATGCTGGTGATTTGATTTCCGAAAGAATTGCAAATAAAATTGATGAAACTGCCATTGAAGAAGTGGAGATCAGATCAGTTTTAACTTGCGAATCGAAAAAAGGAGTTTGTATTAAATGTTATGGTACCAACCTTGCAAATAATCGTGTAGCTCAAACAGGAGATGTTGTGGGAATTATTGCCGCACAATCCATTGGTGAGCCGGGAACACAACTTACACTCCGTACATTCCACGTGGGTGGTGTTGCAGGAAGTGTGGATACAGAATCCAAACTTGTTGCGAAATTTGATGGTAAATTAGAATTTGACGGATTGCGTTTTGTTGATACTAAAAATGATGAAGGTAAAAAAATAAGGATCGTGATTGGTCGTACCGGTGAAGTGAAAATTATTGAACCTAAAACAGGTAAATTAATGATCACCAACAACGTTCCTTACGGGTCTTTGTTAACAGCAGTTGATGGTCAGGATCTTAAAAAGGGAGATATAATTTGTTCTTGGGATCCGTTCAACGCGGTTATCGTTTCTGAATTTGGTGGTTTCGTAGAATACGAAAATATCATTGAAGGTATTACTTACCGCGAGGAAAGTGATGAGCAAACAGGTCACCGTGAAAAGGTAATTTCTGAATCCAGAGATAAAACGAAGATCCCTACACTTATTATTAAAGATAAAAAAGGTGTGGAGATTAAGAATTATAACTTACCGGTTGGATCACACATTGTGGTAGAACAAAAGGAAGAAGTGAAATCCGGACAAACAATTGCCAAAATACCGAGAGCACTTGGTAAGGTAAGAGATATTACGGGAGGTCTTCCTCGTGTTACCGAATTATTTGAAGCGCGTAACCCATCAAATCCTGCAGTTGTTGCAGAGATCGACGGCGTTGTAAGTTTCGGAAAAATAAAACGCGGTAACCGTGAAATTGAGATCGAAAGCCGTGATGGTGAACGCAAAAAATATCTGGTTCCATTGTCCAAACAAATTCTTGTTCAGGAGAATGACTACGTATATGCAGGTTTACCGTTGAGCGATGGTGCAATTACGCCATCCGATATTCTTGCAATTAAAGGACCTTATGCTGTTCAGGAATATATTGTGAATGAAATTCAGGAAGTATATCGTTTGCAGGGTGTTAAAATCAACGATAAACATATTGAGGTTATCGTGCGTCAGATGATGCGGAAAATGACTATTACCGATGCCGGTGATACAAGATTCCTCGAAGATGCGAACGTAGATAAATTGGATTTCTTAGACGAAAATGATAAGATTTTTGATAAAAAAGTAATTACTGATGCAGGAGATTCCGTTAAATTGAAAGCCGGAGCAATTGTTACTTTGCGTCAATTGAGAGAAGAAAATTCACAGTTGAAACGCGCAGATAAAAAACCAATTGAATACCGCGATGCAGTTTCTGCTACAGCAACACCATTGTTGTTGGGTATAACTCGTGCATCACTCGGAACGCAAAGTTGGATATCCGCAGCATCATTCCAGGAAACAACTAAAGTGTTGAGCACAGCTTCTATTTCAGCGAAAACAGATTATCTGATGGGCTTGAAAGAGAATGTAATTGTAGGACATCAAATTCCTGCAGGAACAGGGCAACGCAGATTCCATAACCTCATAGTTGGAAACAAAGATGAAGTGGATGAATTGGCTAAACGCAAAGTGAAAACACTGGATGTAGAATAAATTAAATATCATTCAAAATAAAAACCCGGATCTAAATTCCGGGTTTTTTTATGAGTGAGGATTTCGTAATTGAATTTATTATTAATTCACCCCAAATTGATGGAGTATGGGAATAGTTCCGGGTCAAATTCATTTTCTGGGGAGCATCTGTCATTTCAATATCATCAATTATCCTAAAAGTGGACATTCCTCTTTTTATAATTAAAATTCTTCTCCGGGTATGCATCGTCGATAAATCAACTTTGCTACATTAAATGGAAACAATAATTTTTTTCTGTTGGTGGCACTGGCTTTCGCTAACACCCTCCAAACATTAATACTTTGTTG